>Ga0209061_1000141_pt1 | contig 234001 bp, 199 predicted proteins | sample Coa_R1_10_FD_187157 | JGI IMG/M metagenome (GOLD analysis project Ga0209061, IMG submission 187157) | Surface soil microbial communities from Centralia Pennsylvania, which are recovering from an underground coalmine fire - Coalmine... | ecosystem: Environmental > Terrestrial > Soil >... | reverse complement strand
TGCCATCCACTCATAATTCTTGCAGCGGGCCTCCGGCCCGTCAGGACGGGAGGGGAAGCAAGCGGGGACACCCCGCACCCCGGCAGGGGTGAAACCCCTGCACCCCGAGTTATGAGTGGATGTCAGACCGGTGCGCCTTTCTACCGGCTGCCGGGTGCTACCACTAGGGGCGGGGGAACTTGCTCCGCCCTCTCGCCGGCTCGCCTAACACCTTTCCAATCTGGATTGCTGCGGATGGGCTAGGGACCTGTTCCATCCTCTCGTCCCTTGACGGAATCGGGTTCTAGCTTAGAAAATATGGTATGATTTAAGTACAGCCAGGCTCGACAATATAGTCGGATCCTCCATTGACAGACCAGCACTCCATCCATACACTTCAAACCAGGCAGTCCTTTTTGCCGTCGTGTATCCGTTAGGCGGGACATATCCATGTGCTCTCCGGTATCAGTAACGCTTATGTTCCAGCTTTGAGGGATATTTTTGCAGGCAGCCGTTGTTTATTTCTTTGAGCCAAAGGAGAAACAATGATGAAGAAACTCCTCGTTCTCACAGCATCCATTTCACTGGTAGTTGGTGTCATCGTAGGTATGTTCTTGAGCTTGCGCACCGGCTCGACAGCCAGCGCTAATAGCGGGCAAACGATCCATGTTGTCGAGCATGCCATCACCGATACTGTGCAACACTTTCATCCACCCCATGACTCGCTCGGTGACGTGTTAGCCTTCCACAATCCTGTCTTCGATGCTCAGGACAAGAAACAGGTCGGCGAGGATAATGGTCAGTGCATTCGTACCGTAGTCAAGGGTAAGAAGGAATGGGAGTGTTTCTGGACAGTCTTCCTCGCACAGGGCCAGATCACGGTCGAGGGGCCATACTATGACGATGGTACCGATTCGACACTGGCAATCACAGGTGGCACAGGGGCCTTTATGGAAGCGAAAGGGCAGATGTTACTGCACGCCACGGGCAATCCTCCCGGCTCCGAATACGACTTTATCTACATGCTGGCAGATTAGAGAATTTCTGAATAGGGGAGAAACTAGCAACATCTTGCGATGAAAGGGTGGCAAACTTACCAGGTCGCCCTTTCATCGCATTTACTTTTTGGGGAAAAACTGCTCGACATGTGCCGTCAGTCCTGGCACAATCTGTGAAGGTAGTATTGCCTGCCCGCGAAAGATGCCGAGCGAATGGTATTCACCGCCCTCTAAGGTCAATACTTCGACCGAGCGGGTTCCAGGATCGACGATCCAATATTCGGTTACACCGGCCTGCGCATAGGCGTAATATTTTTTGTTGCGGTCTTGAATTGCTGTACTGGGTGATGAAACTTCGACGACAAGGTCAGGCGCGCCGGCAATGTATGAATCCAGGACCTTCGCCTGTCCGGCATTCAATAGAACGAAAACATCGGGTTGAACGACAGTGTTGGGCGATAACTTTACATCGGTAGGCGCCTCTAATACCAACCCCAGCCCGGTATCTTCAATACAGGCACATAGGTAACGATAGATGCGTCCTGCAATTCTCTGGTGCGGTATGCTGGGAGAAGGTGTCATGTACAGGACCCCATTCACAATTTCGTATCGCTTCCCATCATCAGGTAGAGCGGCATAGTGATTATAGGTCCATTGCCCTTGCTGAGAGCCTGGAATCCAATCAGCAGGAGTGACTACTGCAATTCTATCGCCTGTGGTTGTCATACCAACCCTGCCTTTCAGTTAATGGGATGCTTGTTGCCAGCAGGAGCATGAAGCTCCAGATCATGGCTCTGATACAAAGATAGCATATTTTTTAGTTATCTGGCAATCCTCTGGAAATTTCCGTCTTTCGGGTGATTGCGGGCAACAGTGCCTTTAGCAGAATCAATCAGCCCCTACAGATGCAGCAATCGTCTGTAGGGGCTGATTGATTTATCAGCTAAACGTAGTAGGATACTTCACTCTGATCCCTATGCCTCTAATCTCGTTGCCGGAGAAGGTGTTTCAATCGCCCTTGCCACAATCTCAGAAATATCCTCGACCTGCAGCTTCTCTTCGGCCTCCACGCCTTTCACGCCATCATCGAACATCGTGATGCAGAACGGGCAGGCGGCGGCCAGCACTTCGGCACCAGTGCTCAGCGCCTCGTTCACGCGCGTCTGATTGATGCGCTTGCCGGTGCGCTCCTCCATCCAGGCGCGCCCGCCACCTCCGCCACAGCAGAAGCTCTTGTTGCGATTGCGCGCCATCTCGCTGATACCGTTGGAATTGAGAACGGTTAGTACGCGGCGTGGTTCCTCGTAGATATCGTTGTAGCGCCCGATGTAACAGGGATCGTGATAGGTCAGCTTGCGCTGGTCGAAGCCTTCGGGCAACTTGATCTTCCCGTCTGCCAGCAGTTGCTCGATGAACACCGTATGATGCATGACCTCGTAATTGCCGCCCAATTGCGGATACTCGTTCTTTATAGTATTGAAGCAGTGAGGGCAGGCGGTGATAATCGTGCGCGGCTTGAGCGTGGGGCCTTCCGCGCTGGCGCCAGGAGCGTGTCCATTCTGCCCATTGCTGGAGTCTACAGCGGTATTGAAGCCGTAACCGTTCAGCGTCTCGATGTTTTGCTGTGCCATCATCTGCCAGAGATACTCGTTACCGATACGCCGCGCGGGATCGCCGGTGCACGACTCTTCAGGACCGAGAATAGCAAAGTTCACGTGGGCAGCTTGCAGTATTTTCACGACCGCTGTAGCCACGCGCTGGTTGCGCCTGTCGAAAGAACCCATGCAGCCGACCCAGTACAACACCTCGGCAGCGGGATTCTCGGCCATCAGCGGCACACCCAATCCTTCGGCCCAGTCTGCTCGCTTATCATTGCTGATTTCCCAGGGATTCGCGTTGCGCTCGATGTTGTTGAAGAGCGGCGTTACCTCTGTCGGAAATTCGCTCTCCTCCATCACCAGGTGACGACGCATATCGACGATCTTCGGCACATGCTCTATCGAGACCGGGCAGATCTCCATGCAGGCGCGGCAGGTGGTACAGGCCCATAACGCGTCATTGCTGATGATCCCGCCAACCATCGGCTCGTGGTGAGCGGCTTTCTCTTTCGCCGTTTCATCAAGCGGCACCCCGGCAACGCCTAATTTTGCCCACAGCGTATTTTCGCCCAGAATCTCCGCGCTCCGCACAAAAAGCGCCTCTTTGACCCCCAGGACGATTTCCTTCGGGAAAAGCGGCTTATCCGTGTTTGTGGCAGGACAGACAGTATTGCAGCGCCCGCACTCGGTGCAGGCATAGCCATCAAGCAACTGCTTCCACGTGAATTGCTCTGCCTTCGCAACGCCGTAGTCCTCGCGCTCCTCCAAATCCTCCATCAAGGGCAGCGCGCCTTTCGCTTTGTAGTTGCGGAAGAAGACATTGAAAGGTGTCGCCATCAGGTGCAGGTGCTTGGAGCGCGGCAGATAGGTTAAGAAGTAGAGGACAGTGAGGACATGCGCCCACCAGAAGAAACGGTACAGGATGGTGGTATCGCGAGTGCCTAGCCCGCTGAACCACGGCCCAATCCACGAGCCGATCAGTGTCCATGCGGCCCCATTGCTGGCGGCATACTCGAAGCCCTCCAGCAAGGACAGGGTCACAATGACAAGCAGGATCAGTCCCAGGATGATAAAACCATCCCATGGTCCATGCAGAAAGCTGCTCAATTGCCTCGGGCGCACTACGGCCCGCCGGAAAGCGAACACGATCAATGCAACGGCTACCAGGATCACGAAAATATCCAGCACGATACTGAATGCGCGGTTACCGCCAAGCACAGGCAGTGAGGCGTTGAACGCTCCAAGCATCAAGTTAAGCAGCCCGAACTGGATGATGACGAAGCCCCAGAAAGTAAAGAAGTGTGCCAGGCCTGGGATGGGGTCACGCAGCACGCCTTGTTGTCCAAGTACAGTCAGGAAGAATTCGCCGATGCGATCATCGATATGATCGGTGCGATCTTCAGGTCGGGCCTTTGCCAGCAGAGCGACTAATCTGCCCGCTCGAATGCCAAAGATGATAAGCGCCCCGATGAATACGAGTACAAATATCGCGCTTCCGACCCATCCCCCAGTTGGCGATATGACAGGAGGAGTCATAGCATAAACCTCCGTTTCCGATTACATTACTGCGCCTTGCGTTTCTTCACTTCCGCCGTTAGTTGCGGCAGGATGGTCAATACATCGCCGATGACACCGAAATCGGCGACGGAGAAGATGGGCGCGTGTTCATCCCTGTTGATGGCGACGATATATTTGGAGCCTTTCATGCCCGCCAGGTGTTGAATAGCCCCGCTGATGCCACAGGCAACATAGAGCGTTGGCTTCACCGTTTTGCCCGTCTGACCGACCTGGTAGCTGTATGGTACCCAACCGGCATCGACAATGGCACGGGTCGCTCCGGCAGCGCCACCTAACGCAGTTGCCAGTTCCTCGACCAGGCGGAAGTTCTCGGGTTTGCCAAGGCCACGACCACCACTGACAATCACGGTCGCGTCTTCAAGCGCCGGGCCTTCGCTCTGCACCTCGATGCGCTCCAGAATCTTGATCTTCTGCGATTCGGCATTGAGCGGGATATTCAGCATCTCGACCTCGGCGGTTTTGCCCTCGTGCCGTTCCACCGAGAACGCCTTCGGACGTGCCAGCACGATGCCCGTTCCCGATTTAGGGAAGGTCGCCGTGACCACGTTCTCACCGCCCCACGGCACTGTTACCAGCAGCGTATCTCCATCAAATTGCAGATCGGTGGCATCGGTAATCAGGCCCATGTTGTTGCGTACATCCAGCCGGGCGGCAATATCACGTAAATCATAGGTCGTAGCCAGCAGCAGAAGCGCCGGTTGGTGTTGCTGCAACAGTTGGCTGACAGTATCGACGGCGGGCAATGTCAAATAATCATCATAGGCGGCATCGGCGTGAGCATAGACCTTCTCGGCTCCATATTCACCCAGCGTTGAGGCAACTTCAGCAGCGGCTGATCCAAGCACAATCGCCTCGGCGCGTCCCAGTTGCGCGGCCTTGCTCAGCACTTCCAGCGAAGAGCGAGCAGGCTTGCCGTCTTCCAATTCAACCAGCACCCAGATAGTATTTGGCATACGAGTTCATCTCCAATCAAGTGTAGGGGCCAGATTGCTCGCGCCCCCCTAGTGGTACTGATGCAACCTGGCCGGTCGCAAAAGAATTCGTTAAAGCAACTGGTAGCGCTGCAAGAAATCAGCAATTGCCTGAGCGCCGTTGCCCTCATCTTTAATTACCTGGCCAGCAGCGCGCGCCTCGACCTTTCCTATCGTCATCACCCGTTCGCGCGCGCCTGCCTCGCCAACCTCAGAAGCATCAATGCCCAGATCGGCAAGGTTCAGCTGGCTAAAAGGTTTCTTCTTGGCTCCCATAATCCCTTTCATCGTAGGATAAATAGCCTCGAATGAGCCGCTAGCGATGGTAACAACGGCGGGAAGTGGGCATTCAACAGTCTGGTAGCCAGTCAGGGTAACACGTTTGATGACCGCTTTCTGGCCCTCGATGTTGATCTCGCGGGCAAACGTGAGTTGGGGGATGCCGAGACATTCCGCGATGCCCCCGGGAACCATACCGGTATAGCCATCGGTACTCTCGGTCGAGCAGAAAATCAGGTCCGCCCCCTCTTTTTTAAGCACTGCCGCCAGCACACGCGCTGTGCTGAGCGCGTCGGAACCGGCCAGCGCGGGATCGGTGACCAGGATTGCTCTATCCACGCCCATGGCCAGCGAGCGGCGCATAGCTTCCTGCGCGCTTGCAGGTCCCATGGAGATAGCCGTCAATTCGCTGTTGCCAATCGTGTCTCTCAATTTAATGGCGGCGGAGATAGTGCTTTCATCGCCGGGGTCAAGTACGAGCGAGACACCGCTGCGCACGAGCCGCTTGGTGTTCGGATCGAGTTTGCTAACGACGGTGTTAGGGTCGGGAATCTGTTTGATACAGACATACATCTTCATCGAATATTGCCTCAACTTTTTTATGTCCCTACAAAAGCCTGGGAAAATAGGTACGCCATAGGAGCCACTACTGCTGGATAAATCCTCACTCTACCGTTGCCCGCTATAGGGGCCGTTGCAGTCGCCCATTCTGGCTATCTTATTGTACCTGTAAGCAAAAGAGGGTGTCAACGTTGCTGGCTAACAGCAGCTAACATGCTTACAACTAAAAACACATGTGCAAAAATAACAGAGAATTGGGGAAATCTCGCTTTATGACTGGAATGTATCCTAAACTGCGCTGCTATCGTGTAAAGGAAATGAGCAACGCGCTATTTCGCATTGGAAAGGAACGAACAAAATGAAGCCACGACGACTTGGCAATACAGATATGGATATTACGCCCATCGGCTTTGGGGCCTGGGCAATCGGTGGAGGCGGCTATCAATTCGGTTGGGGGCCACAGGACGATGAACAATCAATTGCCGCTATCCATCACGCGCTTGACCTCGGCCTCAATTGGATCGATACGGCAGCCGTCTATGGACTCGGTCATTCGGAAGAGATCGTTGGCCGCGTGTTGAAGGACCGCACGCAGCGACCCTACGTGTTTACGAAATGTTCGCGCGTCTGGAACGACCGCGGCGAGATCAGCGGCAACTTGAAGGCAGCATCGATCAAGCGTGAGTGCGAGGCCAGTCTGCGCCGCCTGCAGGTAGAGGCTATTGATCTCTACCAGATGCACTGGCCTGACCCTGAGCAAGATATTGAGGAGGCATGGGAAGCGATGGCGCAACTCAAGCAAGAAGGCAAGGTACGCTACATCGGCGTCTCGAACTTCAACGTTCAGCAGATGCAGCGCATTATGCGAATCGCCCCTATCAGTTCGCTACAGCCGCCGTATTCCTTGATCAAACGCGCTGTCGAGCAAGAAATCCTGCCATTTTGCCAGGAAAATGACATCGGCGTCATTGTCTATTCTCCCATGATGTCAGGGCTGCTGACCGGTACGATGACTCGCGAGCGCATCAACAAACTGCCCGAAGATGACTGGCGTAAGCGTGATCCCGAATTTCGAGAGCCCCGCCTCTCGCGCAACCTTGCGCTGGTCGAGAAGCTGAGCGAAATCGCCTACCTGCATGGGCGCACTGCCGGCGAAGTCGCTATTGCCTGGACCCTGGCAAACCCCGCGGTAACTGCTGCTATTGTAGGGGCGCGCAACCCTGAACAGGTCGATGGCATCATCGGAGCCGCCGAGTTCCGTCTCACCAACTTAGAACTGGGCGAGATCGAGAAATTCCTGCAAGAAAATCCCTGATGCCCGCGGGGTGCCGTAGGTAGGGACAGTGCCTGTTCTGCCTGGGGTACAGAATAGCCGCTACTGATGAATTTTTCCAACCGCACCAGGCAATGCTGTAGAGGCAGCGCCTGGCGCCTGTCCTGCTTGGGGTTTGCCATCACCCTGCCACATATGGTTGAGTTTGACATAACTCTTAAAGTCTGCTACTTTTATTCTTAACACTAGCTTAACACTTACTTTAGCGCCAGTGGCTCTAGCAGGGACAAAAGTAGGTGAGAAAGTAGCGTATTCTTACGTAAGAATTGTAATGCGTTGATTAGCAGAATATTTTTTTGAGGCTGCCCAGCTGAGCAACCTCTGTTAGTCGTTGCTTGACTAACCGCAAGGAGGGTCTTATGCCAGTTTATGATCGTCGCAATCGTCGGGACCTGGATCAACTCGTCGAAGAGTATGTCTCCACAAACAAAATCAACAGGCGCCAGTTTTTGAAGCGGGCCACTGCGGCTGGTCTGAGCCTCAGCGCTGCTTCTTCTCTATTAGCGGCCTGCGGTGGTGGTAGTTCAGGCGGAGTGAACGGCAGTAGCACAACAAAAGTTTCGTCCATTGATGCGCTGACAGAATGGAGCGGTGAAGAGTTAGATTCCTTCAATGCCATCAACGCAGCATTCACGAAGAAGACGGGCATTAAAGTCAACGTCGAGTCAACGCGTGACCTGCTCACCGTTCTGACGACACGCGTTCGAGGCAACAATCCGCCCGATGTTGCCGGTATGCCCTCATTGACCCTGTTCCAACAGTTAGGCTCTCAAGGGAAGCTGCTGAATCTGGATTCCATTGTAGGAAGCGAGTACTCGCAGAACTATGCTCCCACCTGGAGGCAACTGGCCTCTGTCAATGGACACATCTATGCCGTCTTGCCGAAAGCCAATACCAAGGGCACCATCTGGTATAGTCCCAAGGTCTTCCAGGCCAACGGCTATAGCACCCCTACGGACTGGAATGGTCTGATCAGCCTATCGGACCAGATCGCCAATAGCGGTAAATACCCATGGTCGATGGGGGTAGAGAGTTCTGGCTCCAGTGGGTGGCCTGGTGCCGACTGGATCGACCAGATCTATATCAATCTCAATGGTCCTGACCTGTACGACCAGTGGGTCGCTCACAAGATTCCCTGGACACACAGCAGCATCAAAAACGCATTCCAGATGTTTGGGCAGATTGTCAACGGCAAGCACTACATCAACGGTGCGCCGCAGTCTATCCTGGCCACCAACTTCCAGGATGCGTCTTACCTGCCGTTTGATACTCCCCCCAAGGCTTACATGTACTATCTGGGTGATTTCACGGAAGGTTTCATCACTGCCCAGTTCCCTGGTATCAAGGCAGGCACGGACTATAATTTCTTCCCGTTCCCAACTATCAATGCTCAGTATCAGGGTGCGGATACTGGTGGCGCCGACATCATGGCGGCGTTTAAAAATAACGATGGCACGCAGCAGTTCATGGCGTTCATGGCCTCGGCTGAAGCACAGAGCATCTGGGTGAAGCGCGGCGGCGCGACTTCGGTGAACAAAGCAGTGCCTCTGAGCGATTATCCTAGCGATGTAGCTCGCAATTCCGCTATGCAGTTGAGCCAGGCCTCTTCGTTTAGAATTGGCGCCGATGACTTGATGCCCGCTGCCGTAGAAAACGCCTACTGGGCAGCCGTTCTCAATTATATCCAGCATCCAGATCAACTGGACAGCATTCTCAGTTCGATGGAAAACACAGCAGCGCAGAACTATAGCTCGTAGGGCCAGATTATGGACTTTGACAAAATAGGTGGGGAATCCCAGCGAAAGCACTCTGTCGGGACAGTCCCTGGGGCCCGTCCTCGCTGGAGATTCCTTAACTATTTTGTCAAAGTCGATTATCGCGCCTTTTCAAAGCCGGTTAGCGAAAGATGAATTAGCGCAAAGGATGCAAGGTATGGCAATGATAGCTAAAGGGCAATCCCCTGAGACCGTCCTTCCGCAAAAAAAGAAGCCAGGAGGCAAGCAGAAGGGACAGGAGTCCCGCATTTCCTGGTCGGCCTGGATATGGATCGCGCCTGCCGTGATCTTACTACTGGCCTTCTTCATCTACCCGCTCATCCAGACCATTATTCTCAGTTTTGAAAAGACCGACCTGTTAGGCAATGTGACCGGATTCGTCGGATGGCAGAATTATAGAGAGATTTTCACCGATCCCAACCTGCTTAACACGCTGAAGAATAACCTGATCTGGCTTGTGCTTGCGACAGTCCTGACCGTGGGGTTAGGCCTGATCATTGCGGTGCTGGTAGACAGAGTGAAGATCGAGGCAGTGGTCAAGTCCATGCTCTTCATACCAATGGCCATTTCCGCCACAGCAGCAGGTATTATCTGGCGCTTCGTCTATGCCTATGTACCGACCGGTAATGGTAATGAGTATGGCCTGCTCAATGCTTTCCTGGGACTTTTCGGGGCCGCCCCTCAGGCCTGGGTAACCGATCAACGCTTTGCCACCTTCTCGCTCATCGTCATCTATGTCTGGATCTGGACCGGTTTTTGTATGGTGATCATTTCCGCGGCCCTCAAGGGCATTCCAGATGACGTCATCGAGGCGGCCAAGATGGATGGCGCGGGCCGTTTCACCATGTTCTGGCGTATCATGGTCCCCATGATTGGCCCCACTCTTGGTGTTGTTATCACCACCATGGTTATCAACGTCCTCAAAATCTTTGATGTCGTCTATGTCGTTACCGGCGGTAATTACGGCACCAATGTCGTGGCCGTGCAGTTCTTCCAGGAGTACTTCCTCAATTCCCAGTATGGAATCGGCAGTGCACTGGCAATACTCCTGACCATCGCCATTTTGCCCGTCATGGTCATCAATATTCGTAGAATGCGAGCAGAGGAGAGAACGCGATGAGTACAGAGATTCCCGTCACAACAGGGCAAACTGATGCGGCAGCGATAGCAACAAAAGCAACGCTCGCAGGCGAAAAATCTCAGGCCAGGGGCGGCTACCTGCGTGGTTGGTCCGGTACGGTACTCACCATCATCGTCATACTGATCGGTATCCTCTGGTCGATTCCCACCTTCGGCCTCTTTGTCGCGTCGTTCCTCCCACCACAGTTGATCACAACCATAGGCTGGTGGCAGGGTTTGACTATGCCCTGGACCTTCACGATCCAAAACTATCAAAATGTCATTCAGGCCAATGGCATGGGCCAGGCTTTCATCAATAGCCTGATCATCTCCATTCCTGGCACCATCTTCCCTATGCTGCTCGGGGCTTTTGCCGCTTACGCCTTCGCCTGGATGAAATTCCCCGGCCGTGACTGGATTTTCTTCGGCGTCGTAGCCCTGCTGGTCGTTCCTTCGCAGATCGCCCTGGGCCCTATGTATACCCTGTTCTCCTCCATCGGTTTGACCGGCACCTACTTCGCAGTCTGGATAGCGCACACCGCCTTCGGCCTGCCTTTCGCGGTCTTCCTGTTGCGCAACTTCTTCGCTGCCTTACCCAAAGACTTGATGGAATCGGCGCATATTGATGGCGCCTCCACCTGGCGTGTATTCTGGACCATCGTCTTACCCCTGTCGGTTCCAGCCCTGGCATCGCTGGCCATCTTCCAGTTCATGTGGGTCTGGAACGACCTGCTCGTTGCCCTCATCTTCCTGGGCGGCAGTCCGAGTGTCGCTCCTATCACACTGGCGGTGGCCGAGCAGGTTGGTACCTATGGCCAGAACTACCAGATACTTACAGCCGCCGCTTTCCTCTCTATGGCGCTGCCATTGATCGTCTTCTTCTCCATGCAGCGCTACTTCGTGCGTGGCATCCTGGCCGGTTCGGTTAAGGGATAAGAAGGAATCATGATTGACCGGCATGAGATCACTCCGCGGAGTGATCTCATGCCGGTCAATCATGATTCCTTCACGGCGTTTGCTCTCCGCAGTTGGCCAGACTTTTCAGTTAATATTCAGGTACGTGTGTATAATAGTGAGCAGTGTCTTACATACAGGTTAGTATAGTGCTATCATTACTGGAGCATCCATGAACGACCAGCAAGACCAGTACCCTCAAGATGACTTTGAGGTCGAAATAATCGATCTGGATGAACAACCGCAGGCCAATGTTGGTACAAAAGCCTCAACTGATCGGAAGTTCCTGCATCTATCACAAAAAGCGCAGCTGTTGCTCCGTTACCGCAGATTTCAATTTCTTCTCACCACAAGTGTCATTGTGCTGGCAATACTGGTTATCCTCGGTAGCAACGCCGCTGTGCGTAGTCTCCTCACGGGTGGTGCTGCCAGCCCATTACCGGTTCCGGTGCCAACATCCGGGCCACAGAATGACCTCTTCTATTTCCAACTCAATCCGCCCTGGGGCCATCTCTCAATTGATGGACATCGCATTGCGCGTGTACCTACCACTGTCAATGAACCGGCGCTCAGTTTGCCACCTGGTCAGCACAAGCTCCTGTGGCAGGCAGCTCCATTCCGGCCCGTAAGCTGTATCCTGGTCGTGCCCGTTATTTCGAACCCCAGCACTTGTAATCATTCCCAGTTTACTCCCAACAATAGCAATCAGCTTGTCTCGCTCGTCGAGCTTCGCGTATCGACCGACCTCCTTTCGCTTGCGCAGCGGGCGGCATTGCTGGCGGCAACACAGGTCGCGCTGAATCAAGAACAACATAGTCAGATCGTCCTACCTGGAGAGGCCTATGCGGTTCCATCCGAGGTTGCCGGTACCCATCCCAATGGATGCAAGTTAGTGGAGCAGGCCGTATTATGTTTCACCACCACGCAACAGCCCCTGCGCGCCACGCTGAGTTTTCAGCTAGATACGGACACTTCCTACAATGCCCCATGCGCTGACCCAAACATATGTAGCTTAAATGGCTTCGACTGCCGCTTATTCTGTAGCGTAACTGATCTACAATGGCCGGATGCGCCGCCCATCGTGTCTGATAATTCCGCCTGGGATGCCATTGCCGTTGTCCATTCCACCTGGCACTATACAACGCTCACAGGGCAGACCGTCGCCGGCAATGAGGCAGATAGTTTTGTCGGTGGTACACAGAATGAACACTTCTTATCGTTAGCAATCACCTGGGATGGTACAGCATGGCATGCCTCGCTTCTGCCTGTGACATCGCCGGCCTTTTTCTTCGTGCCGGTATGTGATTCCGCGATAGGGGATGCTCAGAACCTGGTCAACGACGTAGCAACGAACAATACGCAGATAGGTCTATCATTGCGGTCTGCCTATGGAAGCGATCCTTCTGTAGGTTGCCTGATAGAAGTATCCTGGGAGCGGATTCCATCTGCGACGCCCACCCCTACTTCAACTACGCCCTTACCTCCTGCGGCCTACCTCCTGCACCGTTTCGGCGTCATGATAGCCGCTAACGCCCAGGCGCATAAACTCTGGCCTTTTCTCCCCGTTGCAGATAGCAATGAGCAGCACGATGTTCAGGAGTTGATGCCGTTATTAGCGCCAGGAGAAGTGAGTGTGGGATGATGAGGTTGAATAAATGTATCCGGTAGCGGCGCGGATGCCTCCCCAACTGCCCGAATTGCTCCGAAAAGAAAGCCTACCTACCTTGCCGCCTCACCAGAATTGAAGTAATCACCGCGATCAGTCCGGCGAAGAATAATGGCAAGCCGGTCTGTGCGCTTTGTGTCGCCAACCAGAGGATCACGCCCACGACCTCCAGCAGCAGGCCGCCCACAAATAGCAGCGTGATTGCCAGCGACGAGCGTTCAAAAGGCACGCGAATCTCCTGCCGGCCAAAGGTTGGTACGCTCCCCGCTGCACTGCCCTGAGGCGCCGGGCGAGTTGCTACCATTTCCTCGCCCCCGCCCTGTTCAAGCGCCGCTTGCGCCGCCGGCGCGAATTGCTCAATTGCGTGGCGTAGCGCCCTGTACAGGCTCTCTATCTGCTTGCGCCGCGAGCGGATATACACACTGCGCTGCCCGCCTCGAATCTGTAATTCTCGAAAGAGCGGCTCAAAAGACTTCTGGCGTAAAGAGACCGCCTGCATGGATGCCAGGGGAATTGCATCAAGGAAAAGCCGTTCGCGCGGGAAAGATGTGAACACATAGCCGAACAACCGTTGATTGGTAAGAATAATATCGCACGCTATACTGCGCTGGCCCTGCCCGCCATCCCAGATGCCTGGAATAGTGAGAAGTGGCTCCTCACCAGCCTGCATCTGTGTCCTGAGCCCCTTGAGACGCCCGAAAATCTTCTCAGTTGGTTCAAATGTTGTTGCCATTCATCCGTCTCCCTCTCTTCAGGGAGATTATAGCACAGAAGCACACCTATAAGGCCAGGGAAAGAGCGAGCTGCAAATCCGCGAACGATTCTGAGCGCGGCGAAGTACCTCTGCCCAACTCACAGCACCGGAATGGGCGACGCATTCAGATTCGCAAAGTTATTAGAGGCATAATAATTCGCCTGGATGGCCGCGGCGAAAGCACTCTGCGCTGACGGTGACGACTCGATGCGCCAATCCGTCTCCTTATCCTCATTGAACCACACCACCGCGCGGATCGAGGGAAAGGTATGCATGAGCTGGTTGGAGAAGCCGTCCGTTATCCATTGCGCCTTATTTCCATCCTGCTCGGTTGAAGCCGTTTCGGCAATCATCAGCGGTTTGGAAGTGATGCTGAGGATATCGTTATAAGTCTGGCCGAAGACCTGCGCGAACGTTTCCCACGTGTGCGGGCCAATATTGCCCCAATTGTAGCCGTCCATCCCCGTCCAGTCAACGTATGCGTCGCCTGGATAGACTTCGCGCAGCGAGATGCTTTGGGAGTAATCGATATTGGGACTCCACACCCATGTCACATTCGTCACGCCCAGGGAAGTAAAGATATCATGCACGTGTCTCCATGCCTGCACGAATTGTCCCGGCTTATTTCCATTCACCAGTTCCGACCACGGCATCCAGTTCCCATTCATTTCATGGGCAAAACGTAAGAAGTACGGATGCCCCCAGGCTTTGGAAGCCAGCGCCCATTTCGTGATATACGCATCAAAATTGCCATTGATGATATTTTGTAATGCAAATTGCGGTTGATCGGCGCCATATGCGGGATTCCAGGGGTCCCAGGTCACCAGTGGAATAGAACCGTGATAGCGTACCTCATTCATCCAGCCCGGTTGGAAATATTGGTAGCCATTGTTGACACCCCATTGTTGGTACCACATCACGATTGACACCGCCTTCTGGGCGTCATGTTCAAAAGCTGTCAAGTCAGAGAGATACAGATCGGGCAAATGCACCCCGTAATAGACAGATGCGGATTGTGGGCCTGGCCCCGGCCCAGGATTTGGATTCGGGTTCGGCGTGGGCGACTTCCCACCGGGGGTAGCCGTTGCTGGCCCTGTCGCCTGCGCGTTCGGGCTCATCTCTGTACGGGGTATAGAAATCGCTATCGATGTCGCGGTTCCTGTCACAAGCGAACTTTGTGAAATCTGTTGTTCCGTCATTCTGTTTGGCGGCAGGGAAACTGAGTTCCCTCTCCCAAACGCTGCGCCCACGAATGCGAAAAAAAGTATAGCCGCCAGCGCTATCCCACATGCAATGCTCAGTTTGACCTTACGCGTCCTGGCTCGATACCATAACCAGGGAATAGGTCGCAATATAGTCTCTTCTTGCCGCCTTTCAAGCTGCGCAGGCCCATATAGGGCAGGAACGCTCACTTGCGCCCGTCCTGGCTTCTGTTCACCCTCTAAGGTGTAGAAGCTATGCAGTCTCTGTGTAGATTGTTCGTCTGGCCCCAGCGCTTGATTCGACCCGGGTTGATTGTTGATATCTCGTCCATAGGATGGCAACTCGTCCAAACTGGTCCCCCTCTATCACTGTAGGGACAGCGCCTGGTGCCTGTCCCGCTCGCCTGCCTGCCTCTCCGCTTCGATCCCCTGAAAGATCAAACGTGAAGTGTCTGTCCAGGTAACATCACCGGTACTTGCAACGATATTACTGCAAATTTTGAAAAACCGTTTCACAAGTGTAGGGACAGTGCCTGGTGCCTGCCCTGCTCTTCCCACGGATCCTTTATGTAGAGGCAACGAAACGATTGTTACCTGCCCGCGCGTAGACTATAATGAGTGCAGGTGATCCGTAAGGGCCACCCTGGTGGGTGCTCACCCGGCGAGTCAAGAAACATCGCAACATGACGCAAAAAGAGGAAATTGACAGTACAGCTGAGAAGCAAGATACGCCCACAAAGCATAATGCCCCGAGCAAGAGGGTCAGCGATCATCTTGCCAACGAGCGCACCTTTCTGGCCTGGCTGCGTACCGGCCTGGCAACCATAGCATTCGGCTTTGTGGTGGAGCGCTTTGGCCTGCTGCTGCGAGAACTCGGTTTAAAAGGCACCAATGCCTCGGTTATTCCTGCCCATTACTCCTCAATATTCGGCGTGACATTTACCTTTCTTGGCGTCATTATTATGGCAGTGGCGCTATTGAATTTTCTGCACAATCGTCGCTCGATCGATAACGAGGATTTCCACCCCCACGTGGGTTTTGCCGTTTTGCTAACCATTATCGCGAGCCTCATCGGTGTGCTCCTGGCCATCTACCTGCTACTAACGGGGTAATTATTTTAAAGAGGAGGCCGGCGTTCATTAAACGCCGGCCTCCTCTTCTACAAAGCGGGAAATGATGTCCTTTCTAACCCTTAATCGGCTCACCGGTGTAGGGATCAAGGAAAAGTGTGCGGAAGTTGGGGTGGAAGAAATCGAACATGGTGTTCAACGTACCGGCAATCGCATCGGTTGACTGGTTACCAATCCTTCCCAGTTGCCAGTTGTCCTCGATGAAGCGCAGGATCGAGCTTTGATCGGTTACCGAATGATCGACAAAGTTTTCCTTCGCGTAAGGCGAGATCACCATCATTGGCAGGCGCGGACCATAACCGCAGCGATCCAGGTAGGCACCCTGTTGCGGAGTGCCGCACAGGCCCGGATCGGTAAGAGCATCATTGTTCGGGTCGTTGGACTGATTGACAATCGGACCCATCACATGATCGTACCAGCCATCAGAGTCGTCGTAGTTGATGATCACCGCCGTCTGCTTCCACGTCGGCAGTTTCTCCAGGCGATTGATAGTGTCAACCAGGAAATGTTGCTCATCCAGGGGATCGGAATACCCGGCGTGCCCATCCTGGTATCGCGGCGCCTTCAGAAAGCTGACGGCGGGCTGATTTCCCGCGGCGATGGCCTGCCAGAAGTTAGAAATGTCGTACTGGTGATTCGCCTGGTCGGTTTTACCGATCATGGCTACCGACGTTGGCGGCAAGTGCAGCGGATTGGCCGTTGATTGGTAATACTGGAATGGCTCGTGGTGAGCGCTGTAGTCCGTAACAGACACGCCGCCGATGTTCTTGTGAGAGGAGCCGCACACGATGCCATTTTTTGAGCGCGAGGTCGGTTTGAATCCACCCTCGAACCAGCCCCAGGTGATACCTTGGGCATTGAGCAGATCCCCGATGTTCGTGCCAGTCAAAGATATAGTCGTTCCAGCCGAACAGCCATCGTATGTCGGGTCCGCATCACCGATTACCGTGCCATTCGCCACTACACCTGATAGGCTGCTCGGAGTAGCGCCATGCGTCTGACCAGAGATCAGGTTGAGCGCGCCGGGTGTAGAGGGACCAAACGTAGTGCCGAAGGAATTGTCGCTCATCGCGAAATACTGGGCGTAGTTCCACATCGCAGTAACGGTGTTGCCATCGTAATAATCCATCACTATGGACTTATCGCTACAGTTACCCCCTTCGGTGTTCTGAACGAACTTGTCCATCAGCCCATGATCGAAAGCCAGCTGCTCGGGCGTATAGTCATGATCCTGGTCGCATGTAAGGGCCTGAGAACGATCAAGGCGGCTCGGATTGGCAAGGTTGGGATTATCTTTCAACAAGAAATCGTTCAACCCGTTGACCGAAGGCGTGCCCGGCTTAGCCACGAATTGAGGTTCTCCCGGCGGGTTCGTCGCGCCTGGGTAGGTGCCAAAATAATGATCGAACGAGACATTCTCCTGGAAAATAACAACCAGGTACTTGATAGGGGTAAGCGTTTTAGGCCCTGTCTGCCCCTCGCGTTGCACCCCTTGCGGCGCGGCTGCGGCAGTGCCCAGTAGCCCCAGACTTAGCGTCAGGGCAACTAAAGTGGTGATGACGATACGTAACCTCATGAAGTTTTTACTCCCTCTGTTTCTAGCCTGTTCTTGCGGACAATGCTCGTGATTGATCGCGCGAGCAAGACCACCATCTACTGGTGGAAAGGTCGGGACCTTCCCCCACAGAAGAGAGTGTAGCATCATGAGGTTAAGGCAAAGATAAGGTTATGTTAAATCGCAGAACGTTCGTTATGATCAACGTAACAAACCAATGCGTTCATCTCATTCCCTAATGACGCCCATAGAGATTTCCGTCTCTGGGCAATTACAGCCTCCTTGCCGCCTGGGCCATCAAGACAATCGCATCGCGTTCGTAAACTGCTATGCCGTTCGCATCAATTGTGCGTCCATTGGCGAGTTCGAACAGAGCAACACGCAAGGCCACGGGTGGATAGGTTGCAAGCACCACATCGCTGACCGTGCTCACGAGCTTGCCTTTCTCATCTTTCACCTTGAAAGTGAGCAGCTCGTGCCCTTTGTGCAGAACTGGCAACCGCCCATCATGAGCCGGATCGATTAACATCTGGTCATTGGCAATAGTAATCGCATCCCGCTCTATCGTGCTGATCACGTTTGTGGTAAGCGCGCGGTATCCATAGACTCCCACATTGACGTAAAGCGCATACACCTCGTTAGACTCTGGATCAAAATAGAATTCTTCCACCGTTCCGGCTCTTTTTCCTTCGCTTGGAATGGTAACTGCTATACCGCGTAACTCTGACCATTTGCGAAAAGAGTTCTTGCCGTTCATAAGCTCACGTACTCCTTGTCAATAAAGATAAGATAAATAGAAAGAAAGAAAGACCCACACACCAGTATACAATACCTGGCGCATGGGTCTCCACCTGATGAATTTTGACGAACGAATCGCGGAATGGGATGGGGAGGGACAGGGACAAGCCGCTGTCCCTCCAGGACGCGGTTGTCAAAGCTCGGTAGAACAAGGGAGTTACCTGATTCGGTTGTCAAAATTCATGAAGGACAGCGTCCGGCGCCTGTCCTCCCCAGGCGACCTCAAGGCTTATTGCCTCGGAGAGCCGAGCAGTTTGTGGAACAGGCCAAAGAGGAGGAAGGTTGGAGGCCATTGTCCCACGAAAATGCTCCAGTCTCGCTGGCGCACCAGGAAAAGTGTCGCTGAGGCAATAATAGATGCCACAGCCGCCCAGTACCAGAATGCTGCTGGAACCTGGTCTGTGACGCGGAAGTATTGATTTTGCGCGTCTTGCGGACTGCTGATAGTTGAGCCGATTTTGGTAGCCATGAAAATGGTTTCCTTTCTGCGTCTATTGCTTTTCCAAACACACGAAGCGTCAGTTGTATTTTGTGTGTACACGTTAGAAAGATGTTCGCGTGACATGGAATGGGTATACGATGCGCGATACCCGGTTCATCGTCAAAGGACGTGGAACCGTAGTGGCCTTGCGACACCCACCGCTTGCCATCCACGCCGGTGCCGGATTCCCTGCCTGTGATCATCTTTCCCATGTGTGCACAGCCAGTATACGTGCGAGCGTAGCAAACAGTGTCAATAGGAAACCTTTCTACACCGGTCAGATCAATCAGCCCTGGGGCCGTAGGGATCGGTTGATCCCGCCCTGCGCTGATTGATCGGTCATTACCTCGTCCGTGCCAGCGCCTGCTTCGGCGGAATATGTAGAGGGCGACCCTCTGCCGCCAGCACTGCTTCGCGCAGGCCCTCGGATAGCGCCGGATGTGGGTGAATCGTCTCGATAATTTCGTCAGCCGTCAGTTCGCCGCGCATCGCCACCGAGTACTCACTAATCAAATTAGTGGCGTCAGGACCGATGATGTGAGCACCCAGGATTTCATCATATTTCCCCAGGATAACCTTGGTAAATCCATCTGTTTCATTCATCGAAACCGCCTTGCCGTTCGCGCTCCACGGGAAGCGTTCAACGCGCACCTCGGAGTTTTTCTCGCGCGCCTGCGCCTCCGTCAGTCCAACAAAGGCGATTTCAGGAAAGGTGTAAATGGGATTAGGAACCACGTCGTAATTCATCTTGGCCGCGTATCCCATCGCATTATCCGCCGCGACCTCGCCCTCCATCGAGGCCACGTGAGCCAGCCCCGCCCCGTGTACCAGGTCACCAATGGCATAGATGCCCGGAAGATTGGTCTCCATCCTTTCGTTCACCCGCACCCGCCCCCGGTCATTATCAAGCCCTTGCTCCATCAGGCTATCCAGGCCCCAGGTATTTGCCCGCCGGCTCACGGCCATCAGCACGTATTCGCCGCTAAAGCTCTGCTGCCCTTTCTCAGTAGCAGCATTCACCTTTTTCATCTCGCCGTCATCCTCGATGGATTCGACCCGCGCGTTCGTAGCAATAGTGATGCCGCGCCGGTTGAAGATGCGCACAAGCAGCTTGCGTATCTCCTCATCAACGGGCGCAAGGATATTGGGCAGCATCTCCACAATCGTCACCTTCGACCCCAACGCGTTGAACATACAGGCCAGCTCGACGCCGATCACGCCGCCGCCAACACAGATAATGCTCTCAGGCGTCTTGGGCAGATTCCAACAGGTATCGCTATTGATCACATTGCGCCCATCGATGCCCGGAAATGGGGGCATCAGCGGCACCGAACCGTTCGCCAGGATGATTTTATCGGCGCTGAATTGCTGCTGCGATCCATCGTTCATCGCGACCGACACCGTGTGCGAGGCATCAACCGTTCCCAGCCCCTCGAAGACATCGACATTATTGCCTTTCATCAGCACACCGACGCCATTGGTCATGCGTTTGACCACCTTGTCTTTGAAAGCGACTCCCTGGCGCATATCATAGGTAGGTGGTTGTGGCAGATTGATGCCCAGCTCGCCCAACGATTCCATCGAATGCAGCACTTCGGCAATGTGCAGCATAGCCTTGGAGGGAATACACCCGACATTGAGACAGGTGCCCCCCAAATATTGCTTCTCGACGATAGCTGTTTTCGCGCCAAGCTGCGCCGCCCGGATTGCCGCCACATAGCCACCCGGACCCGCGCCTATTACCGCGATATCATAGTGTGTACTTGCCATATGAAAACTAACCTCCGATTTCAAAATATACCTTCAGGGCTTCACGCCCACGCATCAACCTGACTCCCTCAGAGAATTGCTCCAGTGGTAGGCGATGGCTGATCAGACTCTCTACCCGTACTTTACCGTTCGCCAGCAGGTCAAGCGCGATGCGCAGCTCTTCCGGTGAAGAGGAATAGGTGCTCGTGAGAGTTACTTCCTGCAAATACAGGTGTTCCAGGTCAACTGGAACCGCTCCTGCATGCGCGGCAAAAATATTGAGCGTGCCACCCCTGCGTACCGCCGCCAATGCCTGCACGAATGGATGCTCGCCTGGCGCCGTGAGGATGATTGCATCCGCGCCTCGCCCACCCGTATACCCATCTAATGCTGCCCGTAAGCCTTGCTCGTCAGGTGATGCCAGGAAGACATCATCTGCGCCAAGATCACGGGCCAATCGCAAGCGTTCAGGCAAAAGATCGGCGCCGTAGACCCGCACCGGCTGGTCATTCACCGCACTGATGGCTTTCACGGCTTGCAGCATTAGCAATCCGACGGAGCCAAGTCCCATCACAACCACACTATCACCCTTCATCAGCGGCGTGCGCCTCACTGCTCGCACGCAGCATGCCAGCGGTTCGACAAACGAGCCTTCTTCCGCGCTGAGCGAATCCGGCAGCAGCAAGGTTGTATACCGCACATGCCGGGCAGGGACCCGAATGTACTCGGCAAACCCGCACGGGTCAATGTTCGAGGCTTTAAATGCCGCGCACATCGAATAGTTGGCATGCCGGCAATAGTGGCACTCGCCGCAGGGAACATGGTGTGCAACGATTACACGCTGCCCGGCTGAAAAACTGGAAATCGCCTTGCCGCGCTCAACTATTGTACCCGTCAACTCGTGGCCGAGTATAACGGGTGGCGCTGCCTGCTTCACTATCTTCAGAATGTCGGACCCACACAGGCCGCAGCCATGTACCCGCACAAGCAATTCTGTATCCGCTATGGTTGGAACCGACCTGGTTTCTACGCGGATATCATCATAAGCGTGATAAATGACGGCTCTCACGGGATGTACTCTAGACTTTCAGTATTACCATGATTGCAGTCAGTATAGCACGTTTCTGGGCGCGGCTGCCACGCTTTGTGAAAGAGAGAATTCACTCGGTATTTTGTTAAACCACTTTATCCCGCCTGCGTGAAGACCTGGCAGCACAATGGTCCTTTCGGACTAATTTTCCAAAACAAAGTGAGGAAATCGTAACTGTATCCGTATATATAAGTGCAGAGGTTAGCGCAGCCGGCTATTGCGGAACCCGTTGGCGTACCCGGGCAACAATCTCGAAATAGTATCTAAAACTATCTATATCTATACCTGGTGAACATCCGGCACGGCATTTGTGGTGTGCCCGGTGTATAGATGGCAGGGGGGACGGATAGGATCATTCTTGTGTTTCATCTAACGGTCAAATAGGAGTATGCTAAATGACAACGACTGGAGAATTGCGGGCAATCATTGAGGAACTGCAGTTCATTGATATTGGCGATGCCGCAAGCTACTTAGGGGAAGAATCCGTGGTGGTAGAGGAATCATGTGTTTCTGATCAATCGGTAGCCTCATCAATTCCCAACGAGGCAGATGACTTGCTTGTGTGGGCCAATCTCCACTGTAACTGTGTAGTTTTGTAATATCCGCATGATTTCGACCTGGTACTCTTGCGGGTACCAGGTTTTTTATTGCCCTGATGAATGTTGACGACCGAATCGTTGAATACTCCCGGCCTGTAGGGACAAGCCGCTGTCCCTACAGGCCGGGAGTATTCAACGATTAGTATCTGGCCTCTAAAAGCGTCCTGATACGTTTCTCCGCGTTAGGCATCCCTGACGCTTTGATCTGTTTCACAACCGCTCGCACGTCGTATTCCACGCGCCGTATCTCGGCCTCCCAGCTATTCTTCTGCCAGGAGAGGATGCCATAGGCCGCGCGCAGGTCCTCGTCGCGTGGGATGCCACAGCTGCCGACATCGACCAGCAGAAAACGCCGCCAGCGCCGCGTGTAAGCAATATGCAAATGCCCGAAAGCCAGCGCCCCGATGTTCGCATCCAGGCCCCCCAGCAGGTGTTCCAGCGTGCCGTCCTCTGCATTCGGGAAAATCGCATCTTCCAGATTGAGCGGATTGGCATGCACAACCAGCAGGTCACTGCTGCCAGGGTTGTGAACGCGATGGGATAGCGGCAGCGAGGCGAGGTAACGAATACCCTCCGGCCCGATCTGTTCGCGCGTCCATGTTGCCGTACTGCGCTTCTTTTCGCCCTTGCCCGGCGCGGCAGTAACCACTTCCTCGTCCACATTGCCTCGCAGAACGGGACAATGCAGGCCCTGCACTATTGCCAGCACTTCTCGCGGGCACGGCCCATTCAAACACAGGTCGCCCGCGATTACTGTCTGATCCACCGGTGGCTGCTCTGCCAGGTCTCGCAGCACCGCCTCCAGTGCCAGTTGATTGCCATGAATATCCGAAATAATTGCAATACGCATCTAACATCCCTGTACGGATTAAAGCTAATGAAAATCGACAGCCTATAGCTGTAATATACCGCAAAGGGATGATAGAAACCAGAGAATGGCAAAGGGTCTCAGGTGAATACAACGATAGTAATGCGTTCCCCAGGATTAGATGCCAGGTGCCAGGTGAAGACCCCTGTTTTATCCAGCAGCATCGTGTAAGAATACTTAGGTAATATTTTGACGCTTCCTCCAGTACTGTCACTGATCAGAGTCTGGGCCTGGTTCGTCGTATTCGTCCACAATATGCTCGTCCCAACTTTCAGTTTAAGACCATGGAGAGAGAGGGAAGCGGCGTTGCCAGTTCCGGACGAAACAATCTTGATCGCATTGAACACACTGATCGTTGTATGTGTCATGGGATTAGCCTGCAAGTGGTACGAGAAGGTGCCAACAGTAGGGAAAGGTCTTGGTAGCTGTTCCCCTGCCTTCAGCGTAAGATACTGAACCGGCTTATCGTCTCTAACAATCACCTGGGAAATGCTGGACTGGTTGTACCAGAGTACACCGGTCCCTTGTGGAACGCTGAGTGAAGCCGGCTGGAACTCAATTGTACCTTTCAACTGAATAATAGTGATCTTTCCCGCGATAAATGAAGGTACCGCCGTCGGGTGAGATGCTATCTGCCGAGTCTGATTAGGTGCTCCTACATTACTACTCTCATGATGAAATGTATTCAGCACTCCTACCAGGCTTCCTACCAGCAGCACGATAAAGCATACCGCCGCTGCCATGCCGAGACGATGCCGGAATGTACTGCGCTTCTGAATCTCGAGATCGCGCCGTTTTTTATGAGCAGCAGGCAAGAGATCGCCCGTCTTCAGATTGGCCAGATTGCTATTTGTCTGGTATGCGCTGCTATTGCTGGTAACATGTTCTCTCATGCGATCCCAGACTCGATCTAACGATTGAATATCTGCTTTCGCAACCTTTTCCGCACTATATATGAAGTCGTAGCGTGGTGACGGCCTCCACGCGAATGGTCGTATCCGGGAAACAGTATCTTCTCGCTCATCCACAGCTTCTGAGAAAAACTCTTCGTCATGCCTGTTCATACGTTATCATGCCCTCCTTCCTGCTGTTTGTAGATGTTGCGCAAGAAGTGGAAAGAGCGTGAGAGGAGTACACGGATTGCTCCCTCGCGTTTCTGTACTCGTGCAGCTATCTCCTGATACGGTAACTCATCGTTGTAGCGCAGGCGGACAATCTCCTGCTGGAGCGCTGGAAGATGCCCCAGATTTGTCCGCAAAAGGGCGTATTCCTCTTCTCGCAGGCAAACCTGGTCAGGCTCCATATCCTCTTCGCCATACAGCGTTTCGGTCACATCTTCAAGCGACACATTGGCACGGCGAGCGGCATAGCGATGAAAATCAACGACCTTATTGTGCGCCACGCGCAGCAGCCATGCCCGTTGCTTCTCAGCGTCAAGACTGCTAATGGTCTCATTCTCAAGCGCGGCCAGGAAGATTTCTAAAAGGATATCTTCCGCATCCTCCCGCGACGGCGCCCGGCGCAGTACATAGGTAAATATCGCCAGCGCCTCCCTTTCATAAAGCGCTGCCATAGGTGAGTCGTCGAGCCTGGAACGTGGCTGCTGCTGACGCGCCATAATGCCTTTCTCGATTTCACCGGTATCCCGGTCGGTCTAACGCTCTTTTTAAGCCTTCACTAGAGAAGTCGAACAGCCCCGCCATTTGTTACATCGCTATCATAAACGTTAAAGAGAGAAATGCAAGCTATTACTTTTATGTCGTGGGGAGATGGCAAAGAAAAACAAGAGCGGAAAATGGGGATGTTATGCTTCAAGCACGCCGATCAGTCTTTCCTTATGTATGACGAACCCAAACGGATACGCCTTCAACGAAAGCCGCTCGTATCCCTGTTCCCGCACAATTTTTCGGGCCTGTGCTTCTGCATCATCCTGATCTCTGGCATAGAACGCATACAACACATCCATATCTTCATTCATCATACAAGCGAGTATCCAGAGTACCATGTTAGCCCTCTCCTCAGATATTGCAACTTAAGTATATACTTAGAATGCTACTTCTGTCAATACGTACTCCCTGGTACAATGCCGATAACCCAACTTGTAGGAGAGACGATGATACGCTTACGAGTGAAGGAAGTAGCAGAACAGAAGCACATCAGCATGGGCAAACTTTCACGTACCTCTGATGTAGCTTACAATACCGTGAAAGCCATTTACCGCAATCCCTACAAGGAAGTCACTACCACTACTCTCAATAAACTTGCTGCTGCATTAGGAGTTCCTGCCTCAGAACTGATTGAAGATATACCAGACAATCCAGAGAAGTGAAATCCAGGGATATTGAAAATACCTATCGAATACGTTTAGACCCAATATACCGTGTTAGAATAAGAAAACTAACAAAGTAAGTGCAAAAACAGCGGCACGAACCAGGGTCAATGAAGACGTAAAGCCCCTTGAAAAGTCAGACGAAAACAAAGGAAAAACAAAAAAAAGCAGATGATTCGAAAAATTGGCGTCATCTCAGACACCCATATTCCCGAATTTAAGCAGTTGCCTCCGGTCATCTGGCAGTATTTTGACGGCGTCGAGCGCATCATTCACGCCGGCGACCTCTCCATCCTGCGCGTCATTGATGAGCTAGAAACGATAGCGCCGGTGGTAGCCGTCCAGGGCAATATTGAGGAAGAGGAAGTCGTAAGAGCATTGCCGATCAAACGCGAAATGCTGGTCGGCAAATGCCGTATCGGCATCGTGCATATCCTCGGCGACTCACGCACTCGCACTCGCGTGGCCCGCCTGGAATTTCCCACCGCCCGCGTAGTCGTCTTCGGCCACAGTCACATTCCCTGGAACGAGGAACACAATGGACAGTTGCTCTTCAACCCAGGAAGCGCAACCGACCGACGCAGGCAACCCACATGCAGCATCGGCATGTTGTACGTGAACGACGAAACGAACGATGTGCGTGGGGAGATTATTCGGTTGTAGATTGAATAAACCCTCGGTGTAAGTAAAATCAATGACGACCATGTCCTACCATGGGAACCGAACACGCTCATAAATTTCATCCATGAGAAATTCGGCGTTGAGGCTTTCAATTCTCACAGTGTCTCCAGAACCGTAGATTCTAGTAATCCAGTAGTTTTGCTTGCGGTCTCGGTGGTGAACTTCAACTGCCTGCCGTTCGGAACTCACAAGCACATAGTCCTCCAGACTAAGCAACTCGCGATATGCTTCCAGTTTTTCAGTACGGTCAATTATCTGGGTGCCTGGAGAAAGCACCTCAAATATAACACGTGGATTGGCCAGAGCATTTTCTGCCTCGTTTTCATCGCAGCTAACCGTGACATCGGGATAGTAGTAGCGGTCTGCAGCTACCTGGACACGCATATCAGAAGTGTAGGTCATGCATGGAGTTCCTCGCAAGTGACTATGGAGCAGGCCGTGAAGATTATGTGCGATTAACGAGTGGTTTCGGCTCCCACCGGCAAGCATACGAATTTGACCATCGATATACTCGAAACGTACATCGCTGGAATTATCAATAGCCAGGTATTCCTCAACGCTTACCCATCGTGATTCAGGAAGTGCCATCGCTTGCTCCTTTTTTCTACTGCTACCTGATCGCCTGTTTGTTAGTCAGTAGTTTTGCTACCACTATTGCTCATAAGGGCGAAAAAGTCAAGTAACTAATGGGTAGTTGCTCTCCAGCCTTGCTAGCAAAACGGCTCGCCTATGTGCGGCATTCCAATACCGCACATAGGCGAAACGGATACCGTATGTGGGGAAATTATCGCTTTGCCTCGCGCGCAGTGATATACTTCTGTCCACCCATAAAAGGCTGCAGCGCCTCCGGAATGCGGATGCTCCCATCGGCCTGCTGGTGCGTCTCGAAGATCGGAATCAGGATGCGCGGCGACGCGATAGCCGTGTTGTTGAGCGTATGCACGAACTTCAGCTTACCATCTTCATCGCGGTAGCGGATATTCACGCGCCGCGCCTGCCAGTCGTGGAAGTACGAACATGAATGCGTCTCCCGATACCTGCCCTCGCTCGGTATCCAGCATTCAAGGTCATACATGCCCACCTTCCCGTCGCCCATATCGCCCGTGCAGACATTCACCACACGGTAGGGCAGCTCAAGCGCCTGCACCAGTTCCTCCGAATTTTGCAGCAACTGTTCATGCCAGCGCACCGACTCTTCGTGATCAGCCTTGCAGATGACGTACTGCTCCACCTTGCTGAACTGGTGAATGCGAAACACGCCGCGCGTATCCTTACCATACGTTCCGGCCTCCTTGCGGAAGCAGGGACAATAGCCGACGAAGGTCAGGGGTAAATCCTCTGCGCGCAAAATCTCGTCCTTGTACATGCCTGTGATCGAAACTTCAGCGGTCCCGACCAGGAAGGTATCCTCATCCTCGATGGCATACACCTGGTCGCGTCCCTTGGGGAACTGTCCATTGCCGATAAAGCAGAAATCACGCGCCATCGCTGGCACAATCAGCGGCGTGAAGCCCTTGCGCGCAACGCGATCAAGAGCGAAATTCATCAGCGCCAGTTCCATACGCGCCGCGTCTCCCTTGAGCGCATAGCTGCGCGCGCCCGCGATCTTGACCGCGCGTTCGATATCCACCAGGTCCAGGTTTTGCATCAGCGTGTAATGATCGCGTGGCTCGAAATCGAAATGCGGCTTCTCGCCCCAGTACTTAATCGGCACATTATCGTTCTCATCCTTGCCGATAGGCGTGCTGGGATCAGGAATATTCGGCACCAGCAGCAGCAACTGGTAGCGTTCTTCGATCAGTTCGTTCAGCCTCGGCTCCAGCGCTTTGACCTGCTCGCCCAGTCGCTTGCCCTCCGCGATCAGCGCCTCGCGCTTCTCCTTGTCCTTACCCACGCGAGGAATCTCTTTTGAGACGCGGTTCTGTTCCGCGCGTGTCTCCTCCACCTGGCGCTGCAACTCCAGCACCCTCCGGTCAACCTCCAGCAGGTAATCGATATCGAGCGTATTGTTTTTCACGCGCGCCGCCTCTTTTACCGCGTCTGGATGGTTGCGAATAAAAGCCATGTCCAACATAATCCAAAATCTCCTTAATCTCCTTTGTCCGGCATTCGCAAGGGGTACTCTCTCCGCGATACCTTTTGATCGAAAGAAGTAGTGCGGCTCCTGGAGGGCGACCACCAGGGTACGCCCTCCAGGGATAGATAGGCGCATTCCTTTACCATGCACCACTATATATGACCAATAAAAAAGCGCCCTCGTCCACAAAGGACGACGACGCGAAATACGCATAAGCCGTGGTGCCACCTTAATTCTTTCAATCCAGATACTGGACCGAAACTCTCTGTTGCCCGGTAACGGGGGCTGCCGTTGGCGCTCATCGCGCTGGCTCGCGGGTGGATTTCCCCTCACTGGCCGCTGCGTTGCACCATCCCACAGTTCTCTGTTGCCCTACTAAGGGTACTTGTCCCGTTCACTGCCTATAATTTCAATTGTACTGGCGGTAGCATAGCAGTAGTTTTGCTGTTTGTCAATAGCTCATCGTCCAAAGTACCGCTGCGTAAAAGTCGCGATGAAACTGATTTCGATGAACAGGCCCACAACTGCCTCCGTCGCCGCCAACGCTGTTACCGGACTGCCCAGGCCAAACGGACCCGGCAGGAAGCCACGACCATGAAACGAGGTAACGCTGAAGATTAACGATTCCGACACTGAGAGGTGCCCAATCAAATAGTAGCATGTCGCAAAGGACAGAATCATCAGCAAGTAGATCAGCAGGCTGCGTCCAGGCTTATAGCCAAAGCCTGCCAGGATATCCAGGAACCACGAAAAGATATAAGCCGCGAACTTGCGCACCCTCAGCCATGACCTCTGTACTGCCAGGCGCATCCGGCCAGGCTTATCTTGGGGAAACGACTCTAACCATCCCCATTTTATCTGTCGCCAGAGTACTTTCCGTTCGATCACCTGAGCGCGGTAGGCGTAACGAACTGCCACCTCGTTCATGCCCTGGGCGCGCATGGTATTGGCAAGCTGCCGATTGGCCCGCACTGCCCCCGCGTAGTCCCCCAACCGCTTGCGTTTCTCTCTAGCCGTTTTCGCGCCCCGCTCAAGCTCCCGTTGGCGCGCCCTAAACTCATCGCCCAATCTTCTCATTGCCGTCCAATCGACGACCGAAAGATTCACATCTCTCCAATGGACATCGGCAAGCGTGGCAAAACCAAACTTTCTTTCACCCAGAGTAATCCTTTCAAGATTGGTTGCGCTATCGAAGAAAGCGTTGCGCAGATCGGCCCCTTCCAGGTGGGCATCAAACAGGTAAGCGCCCTCCAATATAGCGCCGCGCAGGTTAGCCTGCTCCATCTGCGCGCCACGTAAGTAAGCATTTCTCAGATCCGCCCGAAAGAGGCTTGTTTCTCGCATATGCACGCGCCGCGCGGTTATCCTTGCCATATGTGCCCCTTCCAGTACGGCACCTTCCAGATGGGCTTCGCTGAGATCGGCGCCCTCCAGGTTAACGCCAGCGATATCGCGTTGTTCCAGCGTCGCAAGCTGCCACTCCTCCCTCGTCAAGCCTCCACGCGTACAGGCCAGTGGCAGGTTCCGCAGGTCAATCCCATGCACATCAGCTCCGCGCAAATCCAGCCCCAGGCGTTTCCGATCCTGCTCATCCTTCCAATCCACCGGCCCGCGTCCATTATCATGCTGTACCAGCAGCCACTCAATATCAGCCCGCGTAAGCCTGACGCCCCTGAACGGGTAGATGTTTTGCCTGAAGTCCGGCTGGATGCCGAGATATTGCGCAAGTTCTTGCTGGCGAGCGAGGGGAATTTCGGGTTCGGTGCGCCAGGATAGTACGTTATTCAGATCGGGAACGGATGGCATGTTCATCAGATTCAGTCGTCACCTATTCACTTACTTGCTTCAATAAGTCACGCAAAGCTGCTATTTGCTCATAGTCCATGTGCCCTGTATCATCGAGAAAACGGAGAAACCGCTTGAAACTGGTCAAAGTTTTCTTATCACCTTCTGCCTGCATGTACGTCTGCAGGTCTTCAGTAGTCATAGTAAGCAGCCCGCGCGGCGGGTCCTGCGCCAGCAGATAGTCTCGTGCGAACGCATCGATATTTCCAATATGCTTTTCCACCATTGCCTGACTCAGCCCTCGCCGCGCCAGGTCCTTCCGGAAGGCGCTTAAAATGCGCTTGTTACGCGCAACGATCCCCTTTTGTATCCCCTGAACGTTTCCTGGTGCACTGGATGTTAATAAGTTGGTGATAATTCCCTCGCGCTCCTGTGCATCCCGGTAGCTATCATTAAGAGTGCTGCGAATTCCTGGGCCAAAGTAGATGCTGTAAGGTGCCAGGAGGCTATCATAAATGATATGATCCTCAAACGGCAGCAATACGGCCTCAACATAGAGGGGCAGGTAAGGCCCAACAATCATCTTCCTCTTGTAAATTACTTCCTGTTTTCAAACCAGGTATTGTTGGGAATGATAGATTACTGGTAGCTTGTAGTCATCAGACTGATAATACCACTCTGGCTAGCCTGCTCTGCATTTTACATCTGCTCGGCCTGCAAGTAAACTACCTTATTAGCACGCTTGTAATTGCATGCCCATATTCTAATAGACCTCTACCACCCATTTGAACTGTTCATCATGAATGACAACGTATTGTCAAGTGAGTCTTATCATATCATAAGATTATCAAATGTTCTATTAAAAATTTCTGCTCATATTATTGTAATTTTATTCTGCGATGTGTTATAATCGCATGAGATTAGCCAGCAGGCATGGAGACGAAATCTCCAGGTGATAAATCTGGCGTGCGCGAGAACGCTACAATGGCTCCGTTCAGCGGTGGATGGTGGCAGGCAATCCAGGCCTGTTCATATCCATTGTAGAGACGCACGAGGGCGGTCAGCAACCAGTATGGTATGGCACCACTTAGAATGAGACCCCGTTCCGTTGGAACTGCTGGGAAGGAGAGATTTTCCGCCTCCGTATAATCGAGATATTTTATCACGATATTTATCTTCAGCACGGTTGCGTCTTTGTGCTCATCGACTGTGACGTGCAGCTCGGGTGAAAGTTCTGTACCCGGCGGCGCTATTTGTAAGCGAGGGGGAGTTATCCAGCCAAGCCTTGAATCGAACTGGTAGAAGAGTTCATTTCCCGACTGCGTTGCCAGCGAGCCATAGAGCCAGTTGGGACCCCGTCCGTAAACCGCAAGCGGCGTATTGGCCGGTAGTTCGGCAAGTAGGGATGGTATCATTGCTGGAGCCCAGCGTCTTGTTTCAGGCGCCCATGCCTGTATGATAGTATTCAGGTTCGCAACGAGTTCCACAGGCGCCGCATCCAGGTGTGTTTTCTCTAACTCATCTGGCAGGTAGGCAAAGAGCGAGGCCAACCGGTCAACAAGCAGTTCAAAAAGAGGGCCATGTGCGCGCTTTCCGGGATTCAGTCCAACCAGGGTTCCCTCAATCACAGGTCTATCCGCGGTGATGGCAGAGTCGCCGCTTCGTTCGGAATAAATGGAGGCTAAAGGCAGGAGGCCACTGACTTCGATCAGGTGACGCCAGAATGTTGCGGTCTCTGGATTATTTCTATGGAGCAGCAGTATGGAATGGGTGCACCGGCGCAGGATGCCGATTTGATCTTCTGTTGGAAGACCGCCAATATCGACCAGCAGTGGTAGGGGACGGCGTTCCAGGTCGCGGCAAACAAGTTTAACAAAAGTATCAGTCCATTTTCCCTTGATGCGAATGAGGCGCACGGTCTCCTGTTGAGTTTCCTGTGACCAGTCGCCCTCACCATCGGGGCAGGCGCGCAAGACATAATGTTCGATATGCCGCTTGCGCAGCGCCTGTGTCAGGTTATAGGTCAAAATAGACTTACCGGCATGCGGAGGCCCGCCGATAAGCACGGCAGGCAAGAGATTGACCATGGCTGGCCTCCTGAACTTATTTTTGCTATGTTGCCAGAGAGGAAAGGTTTCTATGCCAGAATACATTCATACCTTACTCGCAACCCTTGGCGGACAGCCGCAAGTCGTGACATTTACACTCGATCTCCTGCTCCAGCGTGGTTTCCCTATCAGCGAGGTAATAGTCGTTCACCCGGAAGCATCCGACGAGCGCCTGCAGCATTCAGTGGCATGCCTCAACGCCGAGTTCGTCGGTGATTACTATGGCTACTACCTGGTTCATGGACAACCTCTCCGTTGTCGTCTCCGCTCATATCTATTAGAGCTTGACGAAACTCCACTACAAGATATTGTAGACGATCTCAGCGCAAAGGGTACGCTTGACACCGTGCATCGTCTCATCCGTGATCTCAAGCAGCAGCACCGGCGCATTCACCTTTCGCTCACCGGCGGTCGTCGCCTGATGTCACTGATGGCCATTTCTGCCGCCTACCTCAACTTCGACCACTTCGATCACATCTGGCACATCTACACACCCTCAGCTCTTCGGCCCCTGGTCAACGAAGGAAAGGTCATGCACGTTCCCAGCGAAGCCGGTGTAAGCCTGATTGAAGCGCCTTTCGTCCCCTGGGGAGCCTACTTCCCCGGCCTATCGGAAACCGTCGATACAGCCCAGGATATGCGCCACTACCAGACCGCCCGCATGGACGCGGAGGAACGGGCGAGATGCATCCAGGTAGTAGAACATGCGACTCCTCGCCAGCGAGAAGTCTTGAAAGCCTTTGCCGGTGGACTAAACCCACAGCAAGTAGCCCAGAAATTAGGCATAGAACTCAAAACCGTCCACAGCCACAAAACCGTTCTCCTGGAACTCTGTCGCAATGCCTGGAATAAAAACTCCAACGAGCCGCTCGATTACCGTTTCCTACAAAAAGCCTTTGCCAACTACTTCACTCACGATGAGTAAAGTATATCTTCCCAAAGCAAGGAACACATCAGAATCACTTCTGATTTTTTCAGTAGGGACTTCTGATGTGTTTTGGGGGAAGGGGTGGTATGCTCTTCAGGAAAAAAGATGATTGTGCGAGAGAAAGGAATGTAGGGATGCAGGAAGAAGAAAGTAGGGTACTTTGTTTAGCGTTAGTGGGAGTACACTCATGAAGCATCTGTTTTTAGTGAGTGTGGGGCCTGTTCAAACCTTTATTGCGAATGCGCGCCGCACTCGTGATCTCTGGTTCGGCTCCTGGTTCTTGAGTGAGCTTTCAAAGGCTGCTGCTCATGAAATTGTCAATAACAGACCAGGAAATAGCCTCATCTTCCCTGCTCCCCCCATGGAACAGTTGCAAGAGTTACTTAAGGAAGATAGCGAGTTCAATGTCGCAAACAAGATTGTGGCTCTGGTCGATGATCTACCTGCTGACCTGGATGAGAAGGTCTATAGAGCAATTGAAGGTCGCCTCAATAAGGTAAGAGATCAAGTATTTAATTCAATAACGGATTTTGATCGCCCAGTCGCGGAAAAACAGGTTGCTGATCTTATAGAATACTTCTGGGTTGCCTTGCCATTTGAGAACGCTGACTACGCAAAAGTGCGCAGAAATCTTGAAGCCTTGCTGGCGGCCCGCAAAAACACACGCGACTTTAAGCCCGTGGATTGGGGAAGTGGCGCTCCCAAATCTACACTTGATGGTCAGCTAGAGAGCGTCATACCACCAGACCTTTATCGGCGGCGTGGACTATCTACTGAAGAGCAGCAAGAAAACGTCAAAAAGTTATATGACAACTATAAAGCCGGGCCAGCCGAGCAGCTATCAGGAGTAGATTTACTGAAACGGCGGGGCAATGCCGGAGAGAAAGCGCATTTCCCCAGCACCTCGCATATCGCATGCCTGCCTTATCTTGTAAGACTTTCGAAGCTGAAAGATTCCGCTGAGGCGCTCATACTGCTTGATGAATATGTTGCCAAAATAAAAGAAATCGCGTCTCGTAAAAATCTGACGGTGATCATCGATACAATTTCCCGGCAAAATGCCGATTGGGAACATACTATTCTCGGCGACTATGATGGTTCGCTCTTGTTTGAAGAGCGTCTGGCTGATATCGTTACAGATATCACAGGTTTTGAGCCGGCAAAAGATATCCTTCGCAAATTCTATGAGTATGTGAAAAAACGCCCAAATCCATACTACGCAATTCTGGTCGCCGATGGTGACTTTATGGGGAAAGCTATCGACGCACAGACGAAGCACGCAACTGGAACAGAGAGGCATCGTGCGATATCGCAGGTTCTCGCTGGATTTGCCGAAGATGCACCTAAGATTGTGAGAGATGACTATATTGGCGCGCCTGTTTATACAGGCGGAGATGATGTGCTCGCCTTTATGCCCTTGCATACGGTACTTGCTTGCGCCCAAAAGCTGGCTGCCGAGTTTCATCAGCGGCTTAAATCCTTTCCCTATGAAGGAGAGTACTCTCCGACCCTCTCAGTTGGTATCACGGTCGCTCACCATCTTGACGCGCTGCGTGATTCTCTGGAATTGGCACGCGGCGCGGAGAAACTGGCGAAAGCAATGAACGGCAAAAACGCCCTGGCAATCACAGTCAGCAAGCGCAGCGGAGAGGAGTGCGCCGTCGTTGGCCACTGGGGCGAGTTGGATGCCCGCATAAGCAAGCTGATGGAACTTTACCAGAACGGCGATATTCCCGAAGGCATGAGTTATGAATTGCGTACACAAGCGCGTAGGCTGACCGGGCCTGCTACTGACAAAGACCTTCAGCAGGCAAAACTGGCCGAGGCAAAGCGCATCTTGCAGCGTAAATTGTCCATACGCCAAAAAGTACGTGGCGAGTCGAACACTAAGGAGACTGAGGAGCTAGTGAACACCTTGCTGGCAATGCTCGAGGGAGACGACAGACAGGGAAAACCAGATATATCGCTATCGCGAGTTGAGGAATTTGCTACAGAATTGATGGTGGCGCGAACTTTTGCTGACGCGATGGAATTGACAATGCCATAGAAAAGGAACATCATGAGTAAGCCGAAGCCGAAAGGCAAGCATCCCCCTGGCGTTCAGAAACGCTCCAGTGGGCCTGAGTTGGTTCGTGGCCCATCGGAGATCACCTGGATTATTGAACCACGTGATCCCTTGATTGTCCGCGATGGACGACCCTTCGGGCCGAATCCCAGCGCGCAAGCGATATCCCTTTCTTTCCCCTTTCCCTCGACCACCACAGGCGGAGTCCGCAGCAGGGCTGGTCTTAAATCGGATGGCACATTTGATGTCAGCCAGATTGAACGAGTGAAAAAGATCAAGGTGCGCGGCCCTCTCCTGGTGCGGCTCTCACAGAGTGGTGAGAATATCGAGGATTGGTTGGTACCCGCACCGGCTGACGCCCTGCTGCTCGAAGGGAATACGCGAGATGACGTATGGCGCAAGCCACTTGTTCCTTTGACCTTATATTCAGGTGCAGAGTTCAACAGCACGCGTGATAACACATCGCTGATGCTGGTAGGGCCAGTCCGTCCAGACCTGCGCAAGCCATCTGCAATAATTCCTTCCTACTGGCGTTGGGATGCGTTCGAGCAATGGCTAATAAATCCTGTTGAGGGTGAGCAGCTGCTTACTGCCTTTGGACATAGAGGTCCACTTCATGAACATCGTCTTCACGTCAGTATGAACCCTGATACTCTGACCGCAAGGACAGGAGCATTGTTTGAGACGTCCGGCCTGGAATTTGCTGCGCCCGGAGCAGTTCTTGAAACACGCTTAAGTGAAGCGCAACGACTGGCATTAGCTGTAGTCGTTGATCGCAAAGAAACTATTCGTTCTGGCCTCGCCAACTTAGGGGGTGAACGGCGCATGGTAAGCTGGCGCAGGATTGATCGCAATCCACCCGCTTGCCCTCCAGGGGTGCTAAAAGCAATTATCGATAAAAAGGCCTGTCGAGTGATACTGCTGACTCCCGCTTTCTTTACAAAAGGCTACCAACCTACCTGGTTGATTGAGCCGAGAAGCGGTGTCAAACCGGAATTGCTGGCAATTGCTATTCAACATCCACAGGTCGTCTCCGGGTGGCGGCTTGAACCTCCACCCGGACCGAAGCCAACGCGCCGCCTTGCGCCTGCCGGTAGCGTCTTTTTCCTCTCGCTTCGGGGAGAAGGCGATAAAGCTATTGACAATAAAGCTATCGAGAAATGGGTCAAAGATGTGTGGATGCAGTGCATCAGCGATGATGTGGAAGCCCAAAATGACGGTTTTGGATTGGCTGTTCTTGGAAGTTGGTCCGGCCAGCCGGAATCAATGGAAGAGGTGAAAGAGCAATGAGAAAGCGTTCTGATTCTTCTCCTCCAGAACAAGTGACCCGCATCCCGACGACGACGATTATCAAACAGGAACGAAAATATCAATTGATTACTCCCCTCTACGGTGGCGGTGTAGAGCCTACAAAGCCTGATCCCATCACTGTAGTGCGCGCTACAGAAATTCGCGGCCATTTGCGCTTCTGGTGGCGGGCCTGTCGTGGTGGACAATATGGTAGTCTGAAAGCAATCAAGCGGGCTGAAGATGAGTTATGGGGTACTGCTGGAACGAAGCAAGGAGGAGGTCCATCACAGATTCAGGTAGAAGTTATAGAATACTCGGTAGGTGATCCTCATGCATCTTTCACCATTGCGCCTTCTTACGCAGCTTTTCCTTTGCGACAGACTAGAAGTCCCCTCTGTGATGCTGTCTCATTTACTCTCAGTGTCTGCTTTCCTGCCGCTCTTCAAAAGGAAGTTGAGGCGACGTTCAGGATGTGGGAGTTATTTGGAGGGATTGGCGCAAGAACACGTAGAGGTTTCGGAGCTTTATACCTGTTCTCCGTTGATGGAGTCGCTAATTCAGACCTTCCCGGCTCTACGAAAGAGGAAGCTCAGGCCTGGGTGCAGCAACAGCTTGAGCAATGTGTTGTTCAGGGAACCTACCCGCCGGATTTGCCACACCTTACGCACTCTACGATGTTCAAAATTACGCCTTCTGATGAAGATGTAATGAAAGTCTGGGATAATCTCATCAAGAAGCTTGCTAGCTTTAGGCAGGCGCGTAACGGTGGGCCGCGTGGTCGTAGTTATTGGCCGGAGCCGGAAGCAATCAGAACAATAACTGGGCAAAGATTTGATAAACATCCACCGCTTAATCATCCCACTAAGTTTCCGCGAGCCGCTTTTGGCTTGCCCATCATTTTCCCTATCAAATATACCGATCAGGGAGAACCTGAAGATACAACTTTACAGGGAAAGCTGCTAGGAAGCCAGCGATTTGCTAGCCCTCTCATCCTTCGACCTCTGCTTTGTGAAGATAATCGAGCCGTCGGAGTAGGGTTGCTCCTTGAAGGCTCTCGCATTCCACCTCCTGGTGGCATAGTACTGGACTACGATCCAACGACCACTGTAGATACGCAGCTTACGACTACAGAGGCTTCAGCTATACCTGTTCTTTATAGTCAAACGGATGTACTACAAGCGTTCATGAATTATTTGTGAGGATACAATGACAGCACAGCTTACTTTTGTTCACGCCCTTTCACCACTACACGCCGGAATTGGTCAAGGTGCGGGTGTGATTGATCTTCCAATTGCGCGGGAAAAGGCAACCGGCATTCCTTTCTTACCTGGGTCTTCCTTAAAAGGAGCGTTGAAAGCTCTCTGCCCTAACGAAAACATCCGTAAGAGAATCTTTGGCGCTAATCCAACAGACACAGATACTGGCAGTGATTATGCAAGTCCCGCTCAGTTCTCGGATCAGCGGCTGCTTTTGCTGCCTGTGAGAAGTTTGGCCGGAACCTTCGCCTGGGTAACATCGCCCTATGTATTACGCCGTTTTGTACGTGACCTGCGTGATATTTCATTCACTCCACCGCTCAGTATTCCGCAACCTCAAGCATACAATCAGTGCTATATAGCTGGAAATACAAGTACGATTACCATTACTCAGGGAGGTAACAAGAGGGTCGTGCTTGAAGACCTGGATCTTCTTCCACAGAATGAAGACATCACGTCATGGGCCACCTGGATAGGTCCAAAACTGTTCAACGAGGCAACGTGGCAAACGATGTTGACTCAACGCTTATGCGTCATACACGACGATGTCTTCAATTTTCTTATTGATACTGCGCTGGAGATAACCACACGCATCAAGCTAAAAGAAGATACAAAAACGGTGGATACTGATACAGGAGGACTTTGGTACGAAGAAGCGTTGCCTACAGAGACAGTTTTATATGGTTTTGCCCAGGCTATTCCCGTGAAATCGATAAATGTAGCGTCCGAGGAAGTATTCAGAGAACTCAGGAATCTGACGAACAATGCAGTGCAGCTTGGGGGTAAGGCAACTGTAGGACGCGGTGTCTGCCGAGTGCAGTTGATAGCGGGAGGAGCGTAAGCATGAAGACGCGCGATCAAGAATATGCTTCTGATGCCGTGCAAAAAGTATTAGACGTGAAAAAAAACCTGAATGATGTTGTTGAGCGCAATAGATATGGTTCGATGGCGCACCAGTTACCTATTCTCATTCGCACTGCTGGACTGGCACAGGCGTTAGCCTTTCTTGAAACACGAGAATCTAAGGGACACCGACAACTGCTTGAAGATCTTGCGGCAACTGTTGGCCTGCCAGGTACGCTCCCGCGAGAGGCGCGAACGTTACCTCTAAATGAGTACATGCACCTGACACGGCAGGTCATGGCGGCTCTTCTCTGGTATAAGCGTTTCGCTCAATCAATCCTGGATATTAAGTCAAATGTAGGGAGAGATGTAAATGTGGTGTCCGTTCCTCAAACGCAGACAAGTAATACGGAGGCTAATAAAGGATGAGTACTCGCCGTGATTCTCTTTCCAGTATCCAGTTGAGCCATGTGTCAGATGCACATGCCGAGCTATGGCTTGACAGATACATGGATGACGTGGAGAAAAGTGAGAAACGAAGCGCCTTTGTTGCTGAGGTATCAACAATCTCCATACCAACGATATACGAAACATTCTACAATCGTTGGATACAAGAGCTTGAATCTCTGGGAGCGAAAAAGCGAGAGGCTCATGTCAAGACACGCATGATTGTTGGCCTGGGCGATGAAAGCGTATTGGAAACTTCTGTCACTTTGCACAAAACCTACGGTGTTCCTTACATCCCTGGAAGTGCGCTCAAGGGACTGGCTGCCAGTTATGCCCGGCAGCGGCTTACAGAGGATTGGCAGAAGGGCCGCGAGGCCTATCAGGTGATTTTTGGTGACCCCGATGAAGCAGGCTATATTACCTTCTTCGATGCATTATACATACCAGAGCCAGGAACGAAAAAACGGGTGCTTTACCCTGATGTGATAAGCACTCATCACCAGAAATACTATCAAAACTTCGCTCAAACGCCAGCAGACTGGGATGATCCTATTCCCATCCCGTTCCTTACTGCTACAGGTGACTATATGATTGCGTTAGCTGCTCCAGAGCTAAATGAACGCGATGCCTGGATTGAGAAAACGTTTACTATTCTCAAGTATGCACTGGCAGATATGGGTATCGGGGCGAAAACTTCCAGTGGGTATGGAAGACTGGAACTTAAATAGTCATGCAGTCTGAAGCAAGCAGCTATGTCTTTGAAATATTCACGGAGAAAGGGATTTCAAATGAAAAAGGCATTATTAATCCTTACCGGTGGTAGAATTATGCCTAATGTACTCACAATTCTCAATGAAAATCCCATTCTGATAGTTCCCATTATCTCGAACGACGACAAAAATTTCGAAGATTTTGAACGCGGCATTAAAGCTCTGTTTATCGAAAAAAAACGTCCCTTTGATTGGGATAACAATTGGGATACGTCCTTTAAGGTAGATGCTTTCGATCTGGACGATATAAAGAAAAAATGTCTCCAGGCAGTAGATAAGCATCAAGGTTGTGAATGGATATTTAACATTACCTCTGCTACTACTATTATGAGCATGGGCGCATATGAAGCAGCTAAAGAACGTATCACTCAAGGCGTTCCTATCAGCTGCTGGTATCTTGATACTGCCCATACAAGAGTAGTCAGGCTCACTGGAAAAGAAAGAGACGCATCTTTATTTACTATCTCTGTAGATGATTATGTCGCAGTTCATAACCGCCAATTAATCGATGGAAGCTTGGAGAAACAAAGGCAATATGCCCAGGATCATTGGCTATCCTTTGCAACATTTTTAGTGGAAGATACATCTCGTCTAGATACCCTCAAAAGAATGTTGGAGCGAGTTGAGAAAAAGGGTAAACCGGGCAGGAATAACGTTAAAACTTATTCCTTTGAACAAGTAATGCCCGAAAGTCTGGCCAAACTTTTAGAAAAGGCAGCTGAGGTGAAGTTAGTGAAGGATTTGATGGTGTCTGGAACAGGTTATTCCTTTAAACTTTCATGTGAGCAACATAGTTTTCTCGATGGGGCATGGCTTGAGTTGTATGTTTGGAATGAAGTGAAGAAACTTGAACAAGATAACCATCCGCTTTTCACTGACTGTCAGTGGAACCAATGTATTTTTAATGCTCAGAATCCTAACGATAAAAATCAGCAAAATGAGCTGGATGTTTCAATGATATATAAAGCGCAATTACTTGTCGTTGAGTGTAAAACAGGAAATGATGCTTATACTTCTGTAACCATTTATAAGCTAGATTCAGTTACAGGCCCATTAGGAGGTAGATTTGTTAGTAGATTTCTAGTAACAAGTAGATATCTTAAAGAAGCCGATGAGTTATTTAAAGAGCGAGCAAGAGATAGAGGAATAACATTAATTGGACGAGAAAGACTTCAAGAAGTTGGAAAAATTATTGCAGAGAGAGCGAAGTCTTCAGAGGGAAGATAATCAAACTTATCCTCAACTTAACCCATATCCTCATCCTGACCGCCGTGCTTCGATTTCCATTCGCTAATACCTCCATTGAAGATATCAGCATCATCCCTGTGCAAATTTAACCAGGATGAACCCCTCAACCTCCCCTCGAGCCCCAATCAAGGCCGTCGGGGCCGTTAATCTATCTCTTCATCTCCCGCCCCCACCAATGAGAATCCTCTCACATATTTCCAACTCTCCCCCAATGAACCCCTATTATCCTATCCCTGTAAGTAGAAAAACAACTGGTCCTACTGAAAAGTCGTTGCGGAACCGAAATAGTAACAAAGGAGGTTTTAGAAATGAATACGAATACTATCAATACATCGAAAAGCTGGCGCGAGCGCACACGCATACTGCTCGGGGTGCTGCTTATTAGCGTCCCGTTTGTCTTTGGGATAACCGCGTTTGGAACCCATGCCTTGAGCGCCTGGATATTGGCAGCAATCGTCGGCGTCGTCGCCATATCGCTCGCCGTCCTCTGGCTGGCGTTCCCCAGTAATGGACTCACCAGCGGCGCAACCACCATGCTTGGTACCGTCGTCGCCATTACACCCTGGGTGATGGAAGACTCCCCGTCCACCGCTGGCGCATTGATAGCGTCCGCGCTAGGAGTATTGCTCATCCTGGCTGCCGGCAGCGTATCGGCAAAGAATTGGAACCGGCAGCCCGCGCTTGCCACTTTCTGGAGAGCGCCGAGAGGCTTGATGGAGTCAGAGTAACAGGTCCCCTCATATGGCGAGTGAGCATTGCTTGCTCGCCCTTATCTTTTTCCCAAAATCCTATGCTGCGAAAATTGAGATAGCCTCATTCCTCTCCCAGATATGTATTGCGATGATGGTAAACAAGTGTGGACCGGTGGAGGGCGACCACCAGGGTACGCCCTTACAAGGACGACGAGGCCCTTTTCACCGAGGCACAGAGTCATTGTAGGGCGCACCCTGGTGGTCGCCCTCCACGTGCCATTTCCCCAGGAAAATACGACCCCTATTCTCTCCCCCTCTTGTTACTGTGGTTGCATTATTGTATCCTGTAACACACTAGAGCTTGATTGTCTTGCTCAGGTGAGCGGAAAGGACCGGCAATTGGCAGATCAACCAGGAACAACAGTGGAATGGAATGGACTGAAAATCATCGGCGCAGGCTTTGGACGAACGGGAACACTCTCCCTGAAGAACGCGCTTGAGCAACTCGGCTTCGTGCCCTGTTACCATATGACTGAACTATTTTTCCATCCAGAAGCCAATGATCAGTGGGTAGCACTTGTCGATGGCGAGCCTGTTAGCTGGAGTACTGTTTTTAACGGGTATCAGGCAACCGTCGATTGGCCCGCCTGTGCCTATTATAAAGAGTTGATGCAGGCCTATCCTGAAGCAAGGGTGCTGCTGTCCGTTCGCGATCCCGAAAAGTGGTATGAGAGCGTTATAAATACCATCTACCAGGTATCGCGTCGTGACCCGTCGTCTCCTCATGCCCGTATGATCAGAAAGCTCATCTGGGATGGAACGTTTCACGGCAGATTCGAGGATAAGGCGTATGCGATCTCTGTTTTTCAGACGCATAACGAGGAGGTCAAACGGCTGGTACCACCAGAAAAGCTGCTGGTCTACGACGTAAAAGAAGGCTGGGAGCCTCTTTGTACATTTTTAGGCGTCCCGGTACCCTTGGATATGCCCTTTCCTCATCTCAATGATCGTCAAGAATTCTTAGGCAGGATAGCGCAGCCCTAATTGGATTAGCTTGACCGTCTATGCTATTCTCGATATAAACTGAGACAGGTGGCGAAAAGATTATAATCATGTTTTGAAAGAGTAGCTTTGGACGCTCGAATCCTGCACATCCTGAAGCAGACAGCACAACACTTTAACGACAACCACGCGCAAGCCTACCTCGTTGGAGGCTCGCTGCGCAACCTTCTGCTTGGCGAACCAACCATCGATTGGGATATTGTCACCGGTGGTGATGCCCCTACATTAGCCCGGCAACTGGCCAATAAACTTGGTGGTTTCTATGCTCACCTGCACGAAAAGGCCAGCCGCGTAGTCGTCAAACAGCAAGCAGGCGAAACCGTTCTTGATATCTCACCATTGAACGGCAAAACCATTGAAGACGACCTGCGCCGCCGCGATTTCACCATCAACGCTATGGCTGCCCCACTCGACGAAATTGTGCGCTATCTGGAACAGGCATGTCATGCTGAGCGCAGCGAAGAATCTCGGGGAACAGCAACCTCGTGTCTATCAATTATCGATCCAACCGGAGGTACTGTCGATAGTGCCGCTCGTCGCCTGCGGGCCGTCGATAATGATATCTTCAAGCATGATCCCCTGCGTATGCTACGAGCCGTGCGCTTGATGATGCGTTATGGGCTGAGCATTGAACCGGAAACGCAGCGGTTGATTGCCTTTCACGCGCCATTGCTGAAAAAAGTTGCCCCCGAACGTCTTCACGACGAGTTATATGCCATTCTCAATCCGGATGGCGCTACTGATAGGCTACGTTTCCTGGATGAACTGGGCCTTTTTACCGTCATTTTCCCTGAATTCATACCCGCGCGTGGCATGCGACAACCGTTTCCCCATTATTGGGATGTGCTGGAGCATTCCATCGAAGCCGTTGGAGCGCTGGAACGCCTGGCAGGAATGCTGCAAGGGGAAATTGCAGACGGGGAATTACATGAGATATGCACATTGTTGCGCGAGGCAGGAGAACAGGGTATCTTTTCGTTTGATGCGTTGTTGTTGCCGCGCGTGAAGATGGCGGCGCTGTTGCATGATATTGGGAAGACGGTGACGTATGCAACTGATCAAGAGGGCCATATACATTTCTATCATCATCCGCAGGCTGGTGTACCGCTGGCCCAGGAGATTATGAGGCGTTTGCGCGCCAGTACGCAAGATCGCCGTTTCGTTCAGCAGGTCGTGGCCCATCATATGCGACCCGGACAACTGGGGCAGGATGGGCCGGTAACGCTGCGAGCCACGCGGCGCTATTTTGCCGATCTCGGGCTGGTCGGCATTTACGTCGCCTTGATTTCGCTCGCCGATCACCTGGCGGCAATGGGTCCACAGCCTCTCGGCGAGGCGTGGGAGCGCCACCTGGGGGTTGTGCATGTGCTCTTGACGCGCTACATCCGGGAACGTGAGACTATTCTCCCGCCGCGCCTGATCAGCGCCGAAGAATTGATGCGCCGCCTGCAACTGGAACCCGGACCGCAGGTAGGCCGATTGCTGGATTTGATCGCCGAAGCACAGGCCGAGGGATGCATTTCCTCGAAAGAAGAAGCTATCTGGCTGGCCGAAGATGCCATGGCAATTGATGAGGATGCCCAGATCGGCGATGAGGATGTACATTGATAAATGGGATCCCGTGACAGGCGATGAAGCGCCCCTACGGCATCGCTGCTCTCTTCTGACCTTTCTGGTTGGAGTAAGCAAGTGTGGTCGCCCTGCTGGGGCCCAGAGAGGTTTGCCCTCCTCGTATCAGCCCTTGTGACGGCTTCCCGCAAACCATCACCGCTCTTTCAAGAGAATAGATAACAAGAAAAAGCCTGGCATGGCGACCATTTCACCATCCCAGGCATTTTTCTTATTGTATGTCTTGCTTACTTCTTCATAGCCAGCATACCGTCGGTGTTCCCGGCGACATCGACATAGAAGCCGACCAGGTTGCCTTTATCGTTGACGCCGTTGATAGTCGTGGTTCCGATGCCGTTGGGGTCATCGATCGACCGCCACTGCGCATTCTTCAGGGGACTGGTCAGGACGAAGCCGTGCATCAGGCCGTTGGCATCGAAGTAGCCACCGACGATCTCATCGTACTTGTTGACGCCCAGCGGGGTCGTATTCGTCGAGCCAGGATAATCGAACTCGGTGAAACTGTTGCCCTTGAGCAGGAAGCCAACGATGTCTCCATTGGAGCCCGTCAGGAAGCCGACGATATCGCCATTGTCATTGATGCCTGTGGCGATGGCGTTGTTGCCATTAGGCGGCACAATGGCCGTGAACTTGCCCGTCGCCTGGTTCAACTTGTAGGCATGGTTGACGCCGTTAGCATCCGTGTAGAAACCAACCGCGATGCCTTTGTCGTTGATACCGAGCAACTGGTTCACAGTCCCTTTTCCGGTGTGCGGGTCCTTGTAGGAAGTGAAGACGCCATTCCACTCCACGAAGCCGAAGTTGTTGCCCTTGCTATCGACGTAGAAGCCCGCCGTGTCGCCCTTGTTATTGATAGCCGTAACCTGTGTCTGTACCGAGCCAGGATAGTTCTCATTGACATAGTTGCCCTGTCCATACGGTGGATTGAGAATGTAGCCCTGGTTAGGATGGCCAGGAGCGCCGCTGCCGAAGTAACCGGAGATCACTCCTGAGTTGTTGATGCCGAGCAACTGGTTGAAGGTAGGATCGGCATTGTCATCGAGGGTCGTGAATGAATACTTCGCCCCCGCGTGTGAAGTCACCGGGCTGGCCAGCGCCGTCGCGGTGAGGGCCATAATGCCTAAGGCGGCCACGATACTTGCCATAAAGATCCGGCGGAAAATTGGGTTACGCATGTTGTTTTCTCCTTTTTTTTCAATGTTTTTAAAATGCGCAAACTGCGCGCTACAGTGATATCGCAATTTTCTTTGGTAAGAGATTTTCCGTATACGCTTACCCCAATTGCTGTACAGAGTATGCCCTACCAGGCTCAAGAAAATAAGATCTTTTTCTAGTCTTCTTCTGGTCTTCTACTGGTCAACTGCCACTTCAGGTTCGCCCGATCAACTCATCATCGACCTTTATGCCCATTTTCGGTCAAAAGCAAGCTAATGAGCATAGTTGACAACAGCGCCAGCATATCGTACCATTACGTCGGCAGATCACGGTTAGTCGCTGGTATGCGCCGGAGATCGGCAAGTGGAACCTCGCCCGATAGCCCTTGGGAGATGAACTGGTTTGAAGGCAATCGCGATATTTTATCAGGGCCGTAAAAATGATACCTCGAAAGCCGCAGAACAACTTGTACCCTTTTTAAAGAAATTGGGGTACGATGTGCGCATTATTGATACGCGCTATGAAGGTGAAGAGGCACCTGAACCTGCCATCCGGGACTGCCAGCTTGCCATTGTGCTGGGTGGCGATGGCACCATTGTTCATGCTGCTCGCCTCTCGGCATATGAGGGCGTTCCCCTTCTGGGTATCAACTTTGGACGAGTAGGATTTCTAACTGAGTTGGAGCCGGAGCAGATGCTGTCCAGGCTGCCGCTCTACCTTGATGGCGATCCATCGGTATGGATTGATAAACGTGCGATGTTGCACGCCGTTCTGGAACAGGATGGGAAGCAGGAGGAATTCCTGGCTTTGAATGATATTGTGATTGCGCGCGGCATGTGGCCGCGTATGGTACAGATACGCACCTGGGTCGATGATTTCTACTACAATACGACCTATGCCGATGGCATCATCCTTTCCACCGCTACCGGCTCAACCGCCTATAATATGGCCGTTGGTGGGCCACTGATGCACCCACAGGTGCAGAGCGCCGTACTTACGCCCATCGCGCCCCACCTCGTGTCCGACCGCTCGCTGATTTTGCATCCTGAAGCCGTTGTCAAGCTCCAGATCGCAACCGGTTCTCAAAATGGAGTCTTCTCCGCCGATGGCCAGATGAGCCGCGAGGTGAAAGACGGTGCCACGATCACGATTCGTAAAAGCCAGTATGTCACGAAATTCCTGCGGCGCAGGCCGCCAACTTACTTCTACCAGATCATCAATGCCAAATTGAAAGATGAGGATGCTTAAGGGTCAGGCTCTTCGTCCTCTTGGGTGGGGCGTAGAGGCCAGATTTATCGCGCCCGGGACTTCCCTGGAGCACCCGAAACGATGTCGAGCCAGTATTGAATGCATGAGGGTATCAAAGCCACTCTTAAGAAAATTATGTTATTAGAGTTAACCATCAAAGATTTTGCCATTATTGATAGCCTGCACCTGCGGCTGAACCGCCTCTTCAATGTCTTCACCGGAGAAACAGGCGCGGGTAAGTCGATCATTATCGATGCCGTGAGCGCCCTGCTGGGCGGCAAGATCGGCGCGGAATTTGTGCGCGCCGGGTGCGAGCGTGCCACAGTCGAAGGCGTCTTTTCCATCGATGCCTTGCCCCCCATTCGTGATGATTGGCAGCCATTCGAAGCCTTCTTAAACGAAGAACACAATGGTAATCGCACGATGTTCGAGGCATTAGACAACGCCGAAACGCAGCGTGCGCACTTTAATCATGCCGATAACAATAGCGCTGATGCTGCCGTTGCTCTTGCCACACTGCTGCACGAATACGATATCGAGCCTGAAAATGGGCAGTTAATTCTCTCACGCGATATCTTCCGCTCCGGGCGTACCGTTTCACGCATCAACGGGCGAGCCGTCGCCCAGCAGGTACTCCAGCAGGTAGCCAGCTGGCTGGTCGATATTCATGGGCAGAGCGAGCATATGAGCCTGCTGCGTCCTGAACAGCACGTGAATTTTCTGGATCGCTACGCCGAGCTTTTGCCCCTGCGCGAGCAACTCGGCGCGAAGGTAACGGAATGGCGCGAGGCTCACAAGAAGCTGGCCGCATTGCGGCAGACGGAGCGGGATGCTGCCCGCCGCGCCGAATTCTTGCGCTTCGAGGTCGAGGAAATTGAGAAGGCCGAACTGGAACCCGGCGAAGTCGAGGAACTGGAAGCCGAGCGCAAGGTGCTGAACAACGCCGAGCGCCTGCGCGAGCTATGCGCCCTCATTTATGGTTCCATCAAGGGCGGTGACTTCGCCGGCGACGAGTACCGCCCGGCGCTGGATCAATTGCGGCCCGCGTTGCGCGCGATGAACGAACTCGTGCGCCTCGATCCCAACCTGCGAGAAAACGAAACCAATCTCGCGGAAGCCATTTATCGCCTGGAAGATGTAGCCGCCACAATCAGCAGCTACGAGAGCGATATCGAAGATGATCCGCAGCGCCTGGCCGATATCGAAGAGCGGCTCGATCTCATCAATCGCCTCAAGCGCAAATACGGCGCGACCATAGAAGAGATCCTCAAACGCGCCGATGAAGACCGCGCCGAACTTGAGACCATCGTGCACCGGGACGAACTGGTAGCAAACCTGGAGAAGCAAGATGGTGAATTGCGGCGCGAGATTGGCCGCATCGCCCAGCAAATCTCCGAACGCAGGCGTGAAGCCGCCACGCGGCTATCCGCCGCCATGGAAGAGCAGTTGGATAGCCTCAATATGAAACGCGCGCGTTTTTCCGTTGAAATAGAGCAGCTTCCCGATGAAAATGGTGTGCCGGCCAGCATCAATGGTCAGCCCGAGCAGCTTTATGCCTGCGATATGACGGGCATCGACCGCGTGCAGTTCCTGATTGCGCCCAATCCCGGCGAGCCGTTTAAGCCGCTGACGAAAATTGCTTCTGGTGGTGAAACATCGCGCCTGATGCTGGCGCTGAAAACCATTCTCGCCTCCGCGGATGCCACGCCCACACTGATCTTTGACGAAATTGATGCCGGTATCAGCGGCAAAAGCGGCCAGATCGTCGGCGAGAAGCTGTGGCAATTGACCCTTAATCACCAGGTGATCTGCGTCACACACCTTCCACAGATCGCCGCATTTGCCGATACACACTACAATGTCAATAAGCAGATTTACGATGAGCGTACTGTTACAATTGTCAACGAACTGCGCCCGGAACAGCGCGTGCGCGAGCTCGCTCATATCATGGGTGGCAGCGTGACTGAGTTTTCGATGAAGAGCGCCGAAGAAATGCTGGCAAGGTCATATCTGTGGAAAGAGCATTGGGCCAGAAACAAACCGGAGCAATAATATGCCCTCTATCGCAATTATAGGTGCGGGATGCAGTGGCCTCGCCGCGGCGCACGTGTTGCAAGATGCCGGGTATGCCGTCACCCTCTTTGAGCAGCACGATTATGTGGGGGGGCGAGTCGCGACCGGCAAACGCGATGGCTTCATTTATGATTATGGAGCACAGTATATCAAAGGCGGCAGCCCGGTCAGCGATAGTTTGATTCTCGAACGTTTCCACGTCGAAGATCTGATCGATATCGGCAAACCTGTCTGGATTTTTGAGAGCCACGGCCACATCCAGGAAGGCGATCCTGCGCAAAATGCCGGCCCAAAGTGGACATACCGCAGCGGCCTTTCCGCTCTGCCACAACGCATGGCGGAAGGACTCGATATCCGCTTGAAAAGCCGTGTTTCGCGGATAAAACCGCTGGCGACCGCTTGGAACCTGACCAGTGATGAAGGCCGGCCGTTTGGGGACTACGATCAACTCCTGCTTACTATGTCCACAGGTGATGCCGGTGGGCTTATCTTGAGCAGCAAACAGGACTTGAAAAATGATTCAACGGATTGGATGTACCTCGTGAGTGTTTACCTGCGCGAGGGGGGCTATAATCCGCTGCTTTCAGTAATGTTAGGATACGAGACGAGGCCGCAAATGCGCCCCTATTATGCCCTGGTCAATACGGATAAGAGGCACCCGATCTCCTGGCTGGCCTGGGAGCATGAAAAATCTCCCGAACGAGTTCCACCAGGTGCAGGGCTGTTGATAGCGCAGATGGCTCCTCAATATACCCTGGATCACTGGAATAATGAACATGAGGAAACCGTAGAAGATGTGCACCAGCTGGTTGTTGATCTCATCGGTGAGCCTCTGGATATGCCAGTCTTTGGTGATGTGCAGGCCTGGGCTCCTGCATTGCCCATCAGGAAAGCTAACGCCGATACCGTCAATGCTATAGCCTTTCCTCATCGCCTGGCTTTTTGTGGCGATGGCTACGTTGGCGGGCGCGTTCACCTGGCACTCGAAAACGGCATCAGAGTAGCGCGCCAGATTATTCAAGGGCATGTGGAAGAAAAACAGGAGTAAAAATAGTGTTTCCCACGCTTCCGCCATCCACTCAAGATGAGCTTGAACAGTTAGCGCAGCGTTATGGGCGTCCACTGGTACATGATGCTGTGCTTGATACACCCGGCATGTTCGACCCGCTGAACCGAACTGATCGCTTCGGAGAAGTATGCATGGTCGTGCGTCGCAGGAACGGCAATTTGCTCGCCATCAAGAAAACCTTTTATCCACCCGGCGCCTACAGGTTGCCGACCGGAGGAATCAATCACGGAGAACATATCCTGGATGCATTGCGGCGTGAAACATACGAGGAAACCGGTCTTGAAGTCAATGTTACCCGTTTCCTGGTCGCGGCAGCGTATCACGTTGGAAGTAGCGAAACGAACCCGGTATTTTACACGTTTGCGTTCCTGCTGGATGAAATCGGTGGTTTATTGCAAGTTGTCGATGAGAGTGAACGGATTGAGGAATTTCGCGAGGTAAAACCCGCTGACCTGTTGCTCATGGCCGATTACCTGCATACTATAGGGACACAGTATAGCGGTGAGATCAGTGGCGATTGGAGAGATTGGGGGCGCTTCCGGGCCATAATCCACAAGGTGGTATGGGAAGCACTCAAGGCCGGGTAATTGCGGTGTATGCTATAATATGGTTATTGATATTGATCCAAGGGACAACGATATGAACAAGAAACTACTCAGCACGGTCTTGCTATTTGCCGTTTTCATTGGCTTCCTCTGGTGGGGTATCTCCATGCTCACATCGCCGGGCGATGCTGAAACAAAGGTCTATGCTGTTTTGATCCTCGGCTGCTCCGCCTACGCGCTGGTTTCAATTTTAATGCTGCCGCGCAAAAAAATGTAGGGCTGCTTAAATTTTGTGACGTACCTGTGACCCCCTTCGTTTTAAAATTCAGACCGAGAAACTGAATCGTAAAGAGTCGCTTCTATAGCCGGTTTATGTAGGAAGCGACCAGGCGGAATCCCCTCTGAAACAGGTTGCTGGCAGGGCAATTCAGTAGGGCAATCCTGCGAGTTACGGGACTTTTCGCTCGTATATCTCAGGCCGGTAGCCCTTTTGTCCATTCTCGCAGAATACGAATAGAAGATAGAGCTGTTCTCGGTACTTAATAAGGGAGGTTAGAAGCGCTCCAGCCTGGAAATATGGAGGTCCAGGAAAAATGCGCGAAGTTATGGAGCAAGTACCTGTCTTAACGCGGGCCGTTCGATCAGAAAAGCAAGAGAACGCCAGCAATGATAAGTTTCGCTGGATGCGTCATTTCTTTACAGAAGATACATCAGCAGGTAACCGGTCGCTTATCGACTTACAGCGACGCGCTACCTGGATAGGAATCGCCTGCGTTCTCCAGGCAATCGATCAAATTGATTCTAACTGGTATTTGCAATTTTTACCTTTCCTGCGCCCCATCGTGCATATTTACCCTTTCTTTCTGATCCTTGGCAGCTTTTTTGCCATGTGGCAGGCATTGCGTCCTGCGAAGCAAAAAAAGCAGGATGAACGTCCTGTCCGCGGCCCCCAACGCTGGCAGCGTGTTGCGCTGATATGCATATTGCTGGCTTCGATTGGAGGAGTATTCGAATTCTCACTCGCTACCGTAACCAGCTTTATGTCTCCTCAGTATTCGAATGATGGGACTTCGCTTGATACAAATGCTGCCGCTCTTCTCCTGGAGGGGCGCAATCCCTATACCGATTCAGACATCGTCCACCTGGTACGCGCATTTGATATCCAGCCGGACTGGACAACACCCCTGCGCGAAGGACAGTTCGCCGGACGACTGACATATCCATCACCGACTGAAATGCGAACCGTGCTGGACACGGACTTGAAAGCAGGAAGCGCCCCTGAATTCGAATCGAAGGTCAGTTATCCTGCCCTGTCTTTCCTATCGCTCCTTCCATTCATCGCGCTTGGTATATATAATGTCCTCATTTTCTATGTCGCGTGTTACCTGGTGCTGGTAGCAATTGCCTGGAAGCTGGTACGGCCTGAACTGCGTTCCTGGGTATTGCTATTGGCACTGGCCAACGTGGGGATGTTATCTTCGGTTGCGGGTGGAAATCTCGATATCTTTAATATCGTACTGATTGTCTTTGCCTGGCTCCTGAGAGAGCGGAAATGGAGTTCAGCGGTTTTCCTCGGCCTGGCCATTGCGACCAAGCAACCTTCCTGGCTCCTCACTCCGTTCTATGCAATCATGATCTGGCGCCTGTATGATTTCAAGGAAGCGCTACGCCGCCTGTCTATTGCCGGCGTTGTTGCCCTGGCTATCAATTTGCCTTTCATCCTTTGGGACCCACATGCCTGGCTCGCGGGTGTTCTGGCGCCGGTGGCCGATCCAATGTTCCCCCTCGGAGATGGCTTGATCAGCCTGAGCTTCGCTTCGATCCTGCCCTTTTTCCCTACCTGGGTTTATGATATCCTCGAGGTCTCTACCATGATTGCATGCCTCGTCTGGTACTGGCGTCTATGCAAGAAACGCCCTGAAGCGGCACTGGTCTTTGCGTTTATGCCGCTGTTTTTCGCGTGGCGCAGCCTGCCCTCTTACTTTTACTGCTCGGCCTTCCCGCTGTTTATCATGTTAACGTCGAATGGGCTGCCTCGACTGCATGGAGAAGCCAGCCAGTCAATGCACCTGCCAATTGGCTATGGCGGGCGGGCAGTAAACGATTTAGCCGGTACTGTCGGTATGCACGCGGCAGTCCAATATCCAGGCATGATACGCAATCTGCGTTAATATATAGGAGGCGTTCCGATTTCTAACCCCACTTTGGCCGCCAGTTTCTGCGCCTGAACAATTGATTCTTTGATCATTTTCATATCGCGCGCGCTCATATTCGAGTTGATCCAGGAACGCGCTCGCGGTCTCCAGAGCAAGTGTTCAAGAAACATCGGCCATACCTCCTGGCTCACACGCTCAATAGCTCGTTTAGTATGAGAGGATGCCCGTTCAAGTAAGAATAGCTCGTAGGCTACTCCCGCGCCATGATGAATTCCATCGTCGATCGCCAGACGCTTGCAAATCTCACCTAGAATAGTACCTGGCGCCGCCGCTGCGATCTGGTGGAAACGATCAATCACCAATCCTTCATAGATGACCTGCAGCAGCCAGACTTTCTCCTCAATACTATCTGATTCCAGTGTCAGTTTGCCCAACTTCTCAAGATATGGATCAGGCTCACCCGTGCCTCCTACTTCTTCCGTGAGCTTGAGCCATGCCTCCGCATGACGCGCCTCATCTTGCATCATCGTGGAATAATAGAGCTTCCCTGCCATATCAGGTGCCCCTGTTAACAATTGAACCGCTGCCTGAGATGCCAGCATATCAGCCTGTAATTGCTGCGTTACGACTGAAACCCATATCTCCCGCCTACGCGCCGCCTTCTCCTGGGACGCTTGCTTCTCAGGTATGGGTGGCAACTGCCCCCACGAGAGCTGTTCCACCTTCCAGGCTTGGCGCTTTGCCAGGGTATAGAAACGTTGCATTTCTTCAACAGTGGTCTCATCTGGTTGTTGGCTCATAGCACGGTCCTTTCAGTCAATCCCGTTCAGCATCAAGCACGAGAATAGATCAATCGGCAGATCTGGCACCCGGCACTCTTTCCTCACCTGAAAGCAGTAGAGGCCAGATAATTCAGACCAATGTCAATACAAGCTGAAGAGGCATTCCTCACATATGCATTTCATAAAATCTTTTCTATGTGCAAGAGCATGATAACATGCAATAGTTCGCTCGTCAAGACGATTATCTCATCCACTATCGGCAAACATCCCGTTCCCGCAATCCCTGGCGCTTGAACTGAATTTACTGCGCGTTGCTCTTGACAAGCAAAGCGATATATCGCTATAATTGCGATATATCGCTTTGCTTGCAGACGCTATAGAAAGGAAGAACGAATATGTTCGATGAACGTTTTGCCTTTGGATTTGAGGGTTCACCTCCTGAATCCTGGACGCCTCCATGGTTACAGTGTGCAGGTCGGTCGGGTCGAGGCTCTCGTTTCTTCGCCATGCACCGGGGACGCGGCCCATTCGGTCATGGCCCGTTTGGCCCTGGTGGAGACGGAAGCCGCTTCTTTGGCCGGGGCGATATGAAGTTTGCTCTCTTGCAGCTCTTGCAAGAGCGCCCTATGCATGGCTATGAAATGATGAAAGCTCTTGAGGAAAAGTCTGGTGGTTTTTATACCCCCAGCCCTGGATCAATTTATCCCACGCTGCAAATGTTGGAAGATCGTGGGTTCGTCACCTCTCGTGAGGTCGAAGGCAAGCGAGTATATAGTATAACCGATGCAGGCCGTTCTATGCTCGCCGAACGACAAAGCGACGAAGAAGGATTCGCCGGGCCTCCCTGGATGCGTGAGCGAGGCCCTGCTACGCATGGCCCGCGCCCGGAAATGAGAGCATTGCGTAGTGAAGCTGCTGAGGTGGGCCGTTTGTTTGCCATCGCTGGCAGAATGTCCCTGCAAAACACGGAAAAACTGGCGCGACTGCGCAGTATCATTGAACGCACGCGTAAAGAATTAAATGACTTGATCTACGGTACCGGCTCGCAGCAGGGACAGTGACAAAAGGCTTACATCCTCGATCAAGTTCATCCAAATGTCCTATTTTCTAGCAAGTGTTAAGACGAATTTTACCTCGATTGACGATAATACCTTGTGTACAGATCGAACTTTAGGCTATACTGTAAGCAACGGGAATCGCTTTGTCACTCAGTGGGCGCGGTGACGAAGAGGCAAGATATCCCGTTGCATTTTTAATATGCTCATCTTTCAGCGATTACTGCCTCACCTGGTACGCAAAACGCCTGCTTTTTGCGCCTCCCTATCCAGGTTTCTCCATCTCACTATCTCCCGGTGCTTCCCCAGAAGCCGGTACGCTCCGGTTGGGGAAGCGCCGGACTACCGGACTATCTATTCTATTAATTTTTAAAAAGATGTGTTATACTTGCATAAGTCCACTTTGTAGGGAGGTATTGCCATTATGTCACAGATGCAAGAAGTGGAGTTGATGCTCCTGCGCGCTCGCCTCAACATTCAAGAAGGGCGACCGGAGGAGGCTTTGTCCGCACTTGAAACCATTCAGACCGCTGATCCCGAAAAACAGCGCGAAATTGCCTATTTATGTGCCTGGTGCTATCACCAGCAGGGGAAATGGACTGAAGCAGTTCGCTATCTTTCTCAGCATACTCCGAACAACATTGAAGATAACTGGAAAGATGCAGATCATAACGAGCGTGAGCGCCGCGCTTTCTATCTTCTCTGGCTCGGGCATGCTGCCGTCAATCTTTCGCATTATGCCGATGCTTCTCGCCATTACGAGCAGTGTCTCAAAATTTTGCGCGAGCGGCGCGTCCATCTTCCCAGGGTGCTGCTGAAAGCTCGCTGTGGACTGGGCCTGACCTCCACCATGAACGGGTTTTACCTTGCCGCTATCCAGCACTACGAAGATGCGCTCCGGCTCATCAAGGATGATCTGGAGGGCGAAGACGCCGCCGAGATCTATTATGGCCTCGCTGATGCCTACCGCTTGGCAGGTCGATTTGAGCAGGCGTATACCTACGGTAAAATGGCCCTGCGGCTGTATGAAAAAAGGTCCCAGCGCTACTGGGAAGGACGCATGCACAACCTGCTTGGCCGCATTTGTTTCCAGATGGGCCAATATCAGGACGCGAGCGACCATTATATGGAAGCTCTCTCCGCTGCAACCCTTGATAATTCCCCTGGTATGATGATGATCAACTTCGTTGCTCTCGCCGACCTGCGCCTGGCTGAAGAACGCCTGGAGGAGGCTTTGCGCTTTTGTCAACGTGCTCGCGAGGCCGGCGGGCGTGTGAACGACGAACACCTCTGCGGCCTCATGTACCTTGTCTGTGGTAAAGTGGTCCACGCGCAGGCCGAGCAGACCGAGGGCGCCCGCCATCAAGAACGCCTGGAGGAATCTATCCAATACTTCGAGAAAGCCATGGAGCAACTTTCACGCACCCAGGCAACCACCAATCTTGCTGAATTGCATGGCTGGTTGGCCAAAGTCTACGAAGAGTTGGGACGGCATCAAGATGCGGTTGAGCACTGGAAACATGCCTACTCCTCGCTCTCCACTTCAAAAGGGCCATCCTGGTGGTACTAGTCTGCTTCCCCTTATCCGCTATTCTGGCTGTAGTCGCACCAACATAATGCCGAACCATAGTACCCAGATCGCGAAGAGCAGGATCGCCGGAGTAGTGAGTACGGCCTGGCCTGCGTTACCCGCATTGGGCGCATACGCTACCTCGACCGCGCTGCCGCTCAGCAGAGCGGCGAGCGCCAGCGCCAGGTAGCTGAACAGCACCCATACATCTGGCCACAGATTTCGTCCTCGCCTGGCAATCACTACGCCAAAAAATAGACACGCAATCGCCAGTAATCCACCGCCTGCTGTGTAAGTGATAAAAGCTAACGTGCCTGAGAAAGCGGCAAAATTGCCGGGCAGGATATTCGATGTAGACACGACCAGCAGATAGATTGTGCTCGCCAGCGTCCCCACCACTGTCAGAAGTAGTCCTAAAACTCCTCCCCACGCCGCAATCACCGCGTAGCCCCTGCCGCGCCAGGCGTAAGCGGGCATACCACTTGAATCTTGGTCGTCTTCTGTATTGCTTTCTTCCGCTGCCCCCTCATCCATCTTCTCATTTCCCTCCTCATCTATCTCGTTGTCTTCGTCCCCCTCTATGTCCTCGTTCTCCTCTTCATCTGCCCCTAGAATTTCTTGCGCCACAATAATACGGAACAGCGTAAAAGGTAGGCTCAGCATCAAAGCGAATCCCAGCATCAGTAGCAGGCGATAGGCAAGAAATTGCAAATCGTGCGTGGAAATCCAGCGCAGCGTGGCAATCGGTGCCGCCAACGCGTCTCCATAGCCCTGTGGTATGAGTATGAGCAGTTGATAAAGCAGCACTCCCGGAAAGAGCAGCAAAGCCCCGATGATGCAGTAGAGGCCATTTCTATGCAGTTTTGATAAGAATGATCGTTTCATGTGCGTGTCGCTTTGATACTATCCCAGTTATTTGTACCTGTCAATAATGGATGCGCCTCTCCTTATTTTGCCGGCGGCTGTTGTGATCTGATTTTCTGGTGAACCTCCATCATATAGTGTTTTGCCGCCCCCTGCGTGTGAATGCTCAAAAAGTTTGCGGCCCGTCGCGGCCTTTCTGCTATGGGAGCCGTGTGTAAATCTCGCAAGAAGGCCACATGCAGGAATCCTTGCATCGATGGATCGGGAGGTGCGGCCGCTTTAGCAGGGTTTTCAATCAGTTGTTTTGTGGCCAGACGTTCAACCGGCTCGTCTCCACATGATATTCCTGAATAAGCAGGATCGGGTAAAGTCGCAGGCGCATCGGCTCGCGGCGCATCCAACGAGAAAAGGTGGTTCAGCGAGTTCGCTTGCTTATCGCGTTCGGTTAAGGGCGGCAGGCCAAAAATGCTCTCTACGGTAGCAAGTACCGAAGTATGATCATAAACGGTATGATCGATGGTATTTTTGGGAATGAGAGGCGATACGATGACGGCAGGCACGCGCACACCAAGCTGCTTAAAGTCGAACGAGGAGCGATTGTTCTCCGGGTTGGTTGGTTTATCACCGGGAGCTACTGCCCGTGGTGGATGCACGTGATCATAGAATCCGCCGTGTTCATCATATGTGACGATGAGGACGCTATTTTCCCAGTGTGGTGAGTTACGGATGGCCTCATACGTTCTTTTTATAAGCGCCTCGCCGCGCGTGATGTCGTCCAGGGGATGTTGCGAATTGCCGCAGACAAAGTCTGACAGGGCACGATAGTCCGGCTCGATGAAAGCATAGGATGTGCTATAATCTGGATTCTGCACATCTTTATTAAAGTCCGCGAAGTCGCGAAAGCGCCCCTCGGCAAGTCGCACCGTCATACCGCTGATTGCCAGGGCCTGGAGAAACAGGTCGCCCTTATAAACAGTCCAGCTGAATCCCTCGTCGTCAAGCTCATCATAAATAGTGCCATTGTCAAATGTGTAGCCGTTGAAGAGAATGGAATCGGCAATATCGGCATTCGAGGGGCTATGATCCAGCCCGCCTGATGATGCGGCGTGAATAAAGAAACGATTAGGCCAGGTCGGTCCGGGCATAGAGGAAAACCAGCGGTCGCACACGGCAAATTCTCCTGCGAGGGTAGTGAGCACAGGAAGTTGCTCCGGCGCAAAACATTTCATGACCTCGCCGGGATGTTCCGCATCGACGGTAGCATAGTCCGCTACGAAGCCGCTGTTATCAATCTGTGGATAATTCCCCTTGAGACCGCAGAGCTGTATCTTGACATCGGTGAACTCATGCCCGGGATCGTGCGGCATCGACCAGGCGGCGGGAGAGGAGACAGGGATCTTATTGCCATGTGGATCGAGATTCCAGTGGTGCGTGGGGTCCAGTCCATCAATAGTAGTCGGTTGCCCGGTCAAGGCATCGGTTCCGTGAAGATTGGAGAAACCTAGCAAATGATCGAAAGACCTGTTTTCCAGCATCAACACAAATACGTGTTTTATGCGATCAGGTTTCTTCTTGCCATGTACGAACAGTCGGCAGACTCCAAATGCCAGTTGTATGCCGAGCAGCCAGAGAACATTGACCAGGTTCGCGAAAATAAGGCAGGCATACTTAGCAATGCTGTAAAATCCCACTGTGACCCAGTTTCCATGCTGCTTGATGGCGTTGTCGGCCCATTGCGTGCTTCTATATGTGATTCCGATCAACCAGCGATCTCGAGTGCGGTCAGCCTGCAATTTATGATATCCGCAAAGCGACATCTCTCTACCTCTCTTTTTCTTTTATCGGACAATTTGGAATTGCATGCCTGGCGAAATCCCATCCATTAAAAAGTAAGGGCGGGGGTGTGGGGATGCCGCATGGAGACCTTGTGGTCACCCTCCATGGGTCCGCCATCACCCGCTCGCGGCTAAAAGCGCCAGGGAGAGAGGTGAAAGACAGGCACCAGGCGCTGTACTTACTTAAACAGGGAGCGTCAAAACATTATGTCCCTCGCGCCCCGGTTGTACCAGGTGCGAAATGAAGAGTTCCACCACAAACGGTTTATCATAGAGCGGCTGGCGCTTTTCGTTCAGGAAAAAGATATGCAGGCGATCTCTCCGCCCGCTCGGTCCACTGGCCAGCGGGCGCATAGGAATCGTTACCTCCGCAACGTAGCCTGAGGCAGGAACGGTCACCAGAGCTCGCTGCACAATATAAGCGTAACTCTGGTAAAGCGCCGAGCGCACCTCGATCAGCACCTTATCTCCATGAACAAGCGCGCTAAGGCCACCTGGTTCGGACCCCCTCTTCGCCCCCGGAGCCAGTACCGGCTCATCTCTCCCCATGATATGCAGGCGCATCGTATATCCCTGGTCCGGCTGTATGCGCAAGGGCGTCTCGATAATGGCGGCTGCTGCCGTCACCGCCTGCGGTTGGCCAAGAATAAATTGCTGTAATTGCCTGAACCACGATCGTTCGCCACTCTGGGGGGCCACATTGCTCCCACGCGTAACGGGCACTTTTCTGCTCGTTCCTCTCCCTCTCTGCTGCGGTTTAATCGCCGGCAGCAGAGAGGTAATACGCTGTTTCCAGCCAGGAGGGTGTTGCTCAACCTTGTTTGGGCGTTGTTGTGTAGGCAGGGAAATCTCTTCTTCTGGAGCAATAGTGTCCTGTTCCCAATATAAATCCACTGTATCCGCCTCGACCACGTGATCGAGCGTACCCGGCGCAGCCTGTGGTGCCGGTGCTGCTTCGACAACCTGGGCTTCTTCTTGCGCCTGGGGTGAAATGCCGCCCCTGCTTCTCTCCCCTGCGGCTTCTGAGCGTTCCGCCTGCTCGTGCGCTGGCTGTGCCGGGCGAGGTGAGTGAGGCGCGAGCGGGCGCTGTGGGATCGTCTGTGGGCGTACCGATTGCCAGCGCTCCAGACTCTTATACGAGAGCGGTACGATACGCACCGTCTCAACATCTCCTTCCTCGGCAGCGGCAGGTGCCACCTCCTCGCTCAGCTTCGCCGGTTTCATCACTAAAGGTCGGCGGAAGCGTGGGTTGCGCAATGCCTCAGACATTTCTGTGATCGTCTGGAAACGTTCGTCGGGAGCGACCGATAACGCCTGCATAACGCACTCATCTATATGGATGCTGATATGTGAGTCGATCTCCCGCGGAGAACGTAACCGCTGCTGGGAGCGTAATGCCGATTCATCAGGAGGAGTTCCTGTTAACAGCAGGTAGAGAACCGCTCCCAAACTGTAGACATCTGAGCGTTGATCCCCATTGCCGAGCAGCGCCTCCGGGGCGGCAAAGTATGACAGGTGTGTTGCCGGCGACATTGGAGCAGGCAGCATCTCACGCAGCTTCGGCGGCAACCAGGAAATCATCAACGCGGGTTCCGCCTGCTCGCTGTTCGTACTCAAGATAATCGTATAGGGATCAAGGTCTCTGACCACAATCTGGCGGCTATGCAGCCGCTCCAGCGCCTGGCAAAGACTGCACATCCACTCAAGCGTACGGCGCTCTGACGGTAAGCCCTGGCCACTTTGTAGAAAGTCTTGCAGCGTATAAAGCCGCGAGGTATTATTTCCAACCGCCGCCTCGCTTCCGGTATTCTCTCTTGTCCCTGGGAGGACGGATGGTTTTCCTGTAACAGTGTAGAGGTGCTGCTGGGAGTAACGCAGGTCGGTCACAGGCATCACATGGGGCAACTGCCAGCGGCGTAGCAAATCGTATTCCTGCTGCACCAGTTCAATCGCTTTCATCCGATCTTCGTCCTCTAAGGCGGAAATATCTATATCACGCATAGCTACCATACGCTGCTGCCCGGTAGATGATCGGCGGTTATCGAGCGCAAAGTAGAGATTCACATAGGGACGGCGCCGGATAAGGGACGTAATGCGATAGTATTGATCAATAGCAGATTCATCTTGCAAGAGTAAAGAGGCATCTTTTTGTTTATCGATACGCTCGCCGCAGGAACCGCAGAAAGCGGCGTGCGGCGGCAAAGCGGCCTGGCAGAATGAGCAGGAGAAGCCGCCATCAGTCGTATGATCGGGGGAAGCTTGTGTCATACTCATAATTCATTCTCTTTCCATCCCCGCCGGGAAAAGGTCCAGTGCCTGCCGCTTCCCCGTGGGAGGAGTGTAGTAGCCAAATCTGCATATGTCAAGTGCAAATGCTCTAGCGAGTCAATTTGATAGGTTGCTTAGTACCTGTCAAGATTATAGCATATTTCAATCCCCTATCCGGGCTAAGGCAATGATTTGGCCCCTACCGCCTCTGGTGGGAGGAGTATAGCAGCCAAACCCGAAAACGTCAAGGGCAAATACACTAGATAGTACAGTAAAGGCCTATTATCTTATCCTCTCAAGCGTACATGAAAAGCCCTGGCCTTGCCACAAATGGTTGGTTTTGCTAGAATGCTCCAAGATGCGGTGTGCTTTTAGGGCAACCTACATGCTACAATAAAAGTAGCGTAGGTTAGAAGGGCCAGATTTCTCGCCTAAGAGTGAAAAAAAGGATTCGAAAAGTTCTGCTCTAACCCTGGCCCTTACCCCTGCGAACAATGCGGGCATATTCATGTCGAAAGCAGTACCTGGAGGCGTTATTTTTATGGACTTAGCAACACTTCTATTCTGGATCGTTGCTGTGATACTCGTCGGTTCCGCTCTGCTGGTAGTGGGATTGAATAACATTGTTCACAGCGCGCTGGCCCTGGTCGTCGTCTTCGCGATGGCCGCCGGCATTTATCTTCTGGCCAATGCCGAATTCATCGCCATTGTGCAAATCTTGATCTATGCTGGGGCAGTCACCATCCTTATCCTCTTTGCTCTCATGCTTACGCGTACCGTCAATATCCAGACCAATAGCAACCCGATAAACAAATACTGGTGGTTGGGAGTGATTATCAGCGCCCTGGTCGGCGCGACTATCCTCTTCGCGGTCACCGTCAGCCCGCATTTCGTGACCCCGGCCAGCAGCGCCCTGGGATATAGCGCTCACAATAGTACCTGTCCGCTGCCGCCGAACAATGTCGTCTACATTGGCAACTTATTGTATAGCCCCACCTGTTATAGCTACGTGCTTCCTTTTGAAATCGCATCGGTTGTGTTGCTCGTAGCCATCATAGGCGCGATCGTGATTGGTAGGGAGGAAGAATAATCTATGCTCACACTCAATCATTTTCTGGTACTCGGCGCTGTCCTTTTCTGTATCGGACTCTACGGAGCCATTGTGAAGCGCAACGCCATCGCCGTGCTGATGGGCATCGAAATTATGTTGAATGCAGTCAATATCACCCTGGTTGGTTTTTCGCTCTTCAACACGGCCAAACCCTACTCTACTTATTTGACCGGTCAAATTTTCGCCATCTTCATCATTACCGTCGCCGCCGCCGAAGCCGCGGTCGCCCTTGCCATGGTCATCTCCATCTACCGCAAGCGCAGCACGGTTGACGTGACAGATTTTGACATGATGAAGTGGTAAATGGAGAAATACTATGGCATTGTATTCGTATTCCTGGCTCATACTCTTCTCGCCGCTCTTCTCATTTGTCGTGATCGTATTTGGCACGCGCATGTGGGACTTGCTTAGCCGCAAGTCTGTTGAAGCAACTGCCACTCACGAGGAAAAAGAAGAGGCCGAGGAAGAGAGCGACATTCATGAAATGAAGGTGCAGGGACCAAAGGGTGAGGATCAGACGTTTCTCGATATCGAAGACCCTAAAGTACCCCGCCTCACACCGGGTGCCAGGATTAGCGCCTATCTAGGCATAGTGATTATGGCGCTTGCCTGCATTTATTCCTGGATTTTGCTCCTTGCTTCAACAGGCGTTATTCCTGGTTTTCCGATGCCTGCCGGCGGTGTTCCTGTCTTTTCCTACAACTGGTTCACGCAGGCAACTGCCAGCTATACCCTTGCCTTTCGGGTGGATAACCTGGCAATCTCCATGATGGTCGTCGTCACCACCGTCTCGCTGCTGGTACAATTTTATTCACAAGGCTATATGGAAAGGTCGTCGGGCTACGCGCGTTTCTACGCCTATCTCTCGCTCTTTACCTTCTCCATGCTCGACATTACTTTTGCCCAGAACTTCCTGGTCATCTTCATCGGTTGGGAGCTGGTTGGCCTGAGTTCCTACCTGCTGATCGGCTTCTGGATCAACAAGCGGGCCAAGCCTGACGAGGACCGTCTCTCGCCCGCCAGCGCATCCATTGAAGCCTTTATCACCACTCGCATCGGTGACGTTGGCTTCATTATCGGCATCATGATCCTGTTTACCAGCACAGGCACTTTCGATTTTGCGCAACTGGCGACGCGCGTTGGAACCATGGACAAGGCCCTGCTCACGACCGCGATGATCCTGGTCTTCTGTGGCGCCATCGGCAAATCGGCGCAGTTCCCGCTGCATGTCTGGTTGCCACCCGCTATGGAAGGCCCAACGCCTGTCAGCGCTCTCATTCATGCCGCTACTATGGTGGCCGCAGGTGTCTACATGGTGGCACGCACCTTCCCCCTCTTTGCCGCCGCCGGGCCGCAAGCGTTCGAGGTCGTCGCCTGGGTAGGCGCATTCACCGCTCTCTTTGCCGCTTCGATTGCCATGTGCCAGAGGGACTTCAAGCGCGTCCTGGCATTTTCCACCATCAGCCAGCTTGGCTATATGTTTGTCGGGCTGGGTGTCGCTGGTAGCGCTTATGGCCCCGGCCCTGGCATGTTTCACCTGTTCACGCATGCCTTCTTCAAGGCCCTGCTCTTCCTGGGCGCTGGTAGCGTCCTGCACGCCCTGCACCATGCCACACATCACGAGGAACAGCGCATGGATAAAATGGGCGGACTGGCAGCCTTTATGCCCATTACAGCGATCACCTGGCTGGTCGCGACCCTTTCAATCGCCGGTTTCCCTTTCTTCGCAGGCTTCTATAGTAAGGAGAGCCTGATCGGTTTAGCCTTCGATAGCGGCCACTATGCCATATGGGCAGTCACCTTGTTTACAGCCGGCCTGACAGGTTTCTATATGCTGCGCGCCTATATCCTGGCATTTGGCGGAAAAGGCGGCGCCTGGGGCGGACTCTGGGGCAAGGCGGAACTCTACCGTGGCGAAGGTCATCCGCATGAATCACCGCTGACCATGACCATTCCACTGGTCTTGCTGGCAATCGCCTCAGTTGCTGCCGGGTACTGGTTTGGCATCTATGGCTACCTGCAGCCCGGCGCCAGCTTCGATGTGGGCCGCTTCTTTGCCGATTACAAGACCTGGGTAGGCGTGGTTGTCTCCATCGCCGGTCTGGGTGTGGCCTATGCCATCTACGCGCGTATCGAGTATGCGCGTATCCATGAATACGTCGAGAGCCATGCCGTCCTGCGCACCCTGCACCGCATCCTGCTGAATAAGTATTATATGGACACCCTGTACAACTTGCTGATCAAATATGGTGTGCTTGGTCTCTCACATGTTGAGCAGGCCTTCGATATGTACATCGTGGATGGGCTGGTCAACGGCGTAGCGCAAGTAATAACGCTATTTGGGCGCGATCTGCGGCACACGGAAACCGGTCGTGTGCAGGCCTACATGATTGGCTTCTTCGGTGGTGTAGCAGTGCTGGCAATCGTCGTTATCGCGCTGGTCGCATATGTGAAGTGAGGGTAAGATTGTGATATTTACGAGTGATCTCACCTGGATACTCTTCCTGCCGGTGTTGGGCGCATTAGCAGTGCTGGCAACCCCGGTACGAATTGCGCGCTGGATGGCCTTGTTGTTCTCCGCCGCCACCTTCGCGCTATCCCTGGCCATATTCATCCGTATCGCCGTCAATGGCTATAACTTTGGCAGCCTGGCGAACCCTGCCGATTCGTACAACGCCCCCTGGATCAATTTTAACGCCGGCTCCTTCCATTTCGTCGTCAACTACTTTCTGGGGGTAGACGGCCTGGCTCTGCCCATGGTCATCTTGAACGCCCTGCTCACCATGCTGGCGATCATCGGCGGCTGGCATAAAACGCGTGTCAAAGAATACATGGCCCTGATACTGTTGCTGGAAACCGGTGTCATGGGCGTCTTCATATCGCTTGACCTGTTCCTCTTCTTCCTCTTCTGGGAAGTCGAACTCGCCCCCATGTTCCTGTTGATCGGCATCTGGGGCAACGAACACATCAAGCATACCGTCTTCGGCGATATGCCCGGTCGCATCTACTCGGCCTGGAAATTCCTGCTGTACACATTCTTCGGCAGTATCTTCATGCTCGCTGGTATCCTCTTGCTCTACTTCAACGAAGGTGGCACAACGGCCAGCATGCAGTTCTTCCTGACGCATATGCCCGGCGGCAACGTATCGTTCCTCGGCATCACGATGAGCCTGCAACTGCTGATCTTCCTGCTCATCTACCTGGCCTTCGCCATCAAGATACCAATGTTCCCATTCCATACCTGGCTGCCCGACGCGCACACCGATGCCCCGACTGAGGTCAGCGTGATCCTGGCGGGTATTCTGCTGAAGATGGGCGCCTATGGACTGATCCGTATCTGCCTGACACTCCTGCCGGTTGGTATCCAGCAGTTCTCGGGCTGGCTGGCGATCCTGGCCGTTATCAACATACTGTATGGCGCGGGCATCTGCCTGGTGCAGACCGATATGAAGCGTTTGATCGCCTATTCCAGCGTCAGCCACATGGGAGTCGTACTGCTGGGTGTAGCAGCGGCGGCTGGTCTGACCGGAACGGCCCAGCTCGCATTTCGCACGGCGGCGCTCACCGGTGCGAGCATCCAGATGTTCAGTCACGGCATCATCACCGGCCTGCTCTTCTTCTGCGTCGGTGTCATTTACGATCACGCCCATACCCGCGAAATTGCGGTCTTCGGGGGTGTCGCTAGAGTGATGCCGGTACTCGCAACATTCTTTACGTTCGCCGGCCTGGCCTCCCTCGGGCTACCAGGATTGGCCGGCTTCGTCGCCGAATACATGACCTTTACAGCTAGCTTCAAAATCTGGGCCGCTGTAACCGCCGCTTCAGTCTTCACGATGATCCTCACGGCCAGCTATCTGCTGTGGATGTTGAAGCGCGTCTTCTACGGCCCTTTCAATCTCAAGTGGAAACTGCTGCCGGACGCAACTTTGCGCGAGTCATTGCCGCTCATTTCGCTGGCATCGGTCATCGTTCTGGTGGGAATATATCCGGCTTTCTTGATTAATATGCTGAATCCCAGTCTGACCGCAATCATGCAGACCGTAACCACGGCCCTGCATTGAATGGAAGAGGCATGATGTTCTGCCTGTAGGGACAGCGGCTTGTCCCTGTCCTCAGGCAGGACGAAAAGAAAAGGAATAATCGGTATGTTTCAAGTATATGATCTCTATTTACTGGGGCCAGAATTAAGCCTCACGCTGCTGGCGCTCGTCGTAATACTGGTGGACCTGTTTATAAAGCGCTTCATCGTCACCACCATCGTCGCCTTTGTCGGGCTACTTCTCCCCCTCGGTATCCTGATATCGCAGGCGGCCTCGCTGGACTTCTCGCAGCCCCATCGCGCCTTTTACGGCATGCTGGTCGTCGATCCGTATGCCATCTTCTTCGGCTTCATCTTCCTGTTTATCGCCTTCATGATGATCCTGATGTCTTACCGCTATATCCAGAAATACGTCAGGTCGGGAGCCGAATTCTACACGCTGCTACTCTTCTCCATTACCGGCATGATGTTGATGGCAAGCACCGGCGAGCTGATTTCGATCTACATCTCCTATGAACTCGCCAGCATTCCGCTCTACGTTATGGCAGGCCTGTTGCGCACCGGAGAGCGTTCGGCAGAGGCAGCTATCAAATATGTCCTGCTTGGTGCCATGTCCTCGGCCATCCTGTTGTATGGTTTTGCTCTGCTCTACGGACTCACCGGAACCACCGACCTGATGGGCATAGCCGCCGCCATCCGTACCGGAGTCGCGCCCGGCAACCCACTGCTCATGGTTGCCTCAGTGCTGATCCTGGCCGGATTCGGCTTCAAAATTTCGGCGGTGCCATTTCACATGTGGGCGCCGGATATTTACGAAGGCTCTCCGACGGTATCCACCGCTTTCTTCTCGGTTGGCTCCAAATCGGCAGGGTTCGCCGCTCTCATTCGCGTTTTCATCGATGGTGGCCTGGGACAGGTCAACTACACCTCGCTACTGATCATCTTTTGCATCGTCGCCATCCTCACTATGACCTTCGGCAATATTGTCGCCGCCGTGCAAACAAACGTCAAGCGCCTGATGGCCTATTCCAGCATTGCGCAGGCCGGTTACATCCTCACCGGTGTCATCGCCAGCCTCTCCGACAAGAACACCAACGGCATATCCGCATCCCTCTTCTTCATCGCTGTCTATGTCGTCACCAACCTGGGCGCCTTCTCCGGCATCATCGCCCTGGCAAACGCGACGGGCGGCGAGCGGCTGGAAGATTTCCGTGGCCTGGCGAGGCGCTCACCGCTGGTTGCAGCCTGTACTGCGCTCTGCCTGCTCTCCCTGGCAGGCATACCGCCCCTGGCTGGCTTCATGAGCAAAGTCTTCATCTTCACTGCCGTCTGGAATCAAGGGCTGGGATGGCTCGTCGTGATCGCCCTGCTCAACACCGTCGTCTCGCTAGTCTACTATGGAAACATCGTAAGGTCCATGTACTTCGATGCGCCGCCCAAGCCAGACTACTTCCGACCTTCGCCCACGATAGCGACCTCGATCACCGTGGCAACGGCAGGCCTGCTCGTCCTCTTCTTCGGCGCGCAATTGCTGCTGGCAGTGGCCGATCCATCGGCAGGTAGCCTGCTGGCGTTCCTGATAGGGAAGTAAATCATGTACAGGCTTTGCACATAAAGTCCGTCTCACCGGGGACTTTATGTGCAAAGCCTGTACATGAATCATCCCGAATCCCGACAAGTGAGCTTGGAGAGGGCGTTCCCTTATGGTTGCCCTCTTCCACCTGCCTGCACTATGGCTGGTATTTCGATCCTGTTCGTATTACCTTGAGAGCAACCTGCCGGTGAAGTTGTATATCTTCCGCGAGGTATACCTCGCCCATGCCACCGCTTCCAATCAAACGCAGCAATTGATAATGCCCCAATTTGAGTCCTTCGAGAGCCATTTCCCCTCCTGAATGCCTACGCGTTATAACTTCCACAACATGGCGTTGCTAAACACCACGTCGGCGGTATCGCTGTTGCCAAAACTTTCGGATGCCGCCACGCCAATTTGCCCAGAACTGTAGGTGCTATCGGTCACAGTAATGAGCAAGTGATTATTCACATACAGGCTGATAGAGGTTCCGATTGCGACAACTGCAAGCAAGTTAGTTTGCCCCGGCCCTTTCTGAATATACGAACTGGAGCTGTGTTGCAGTATTGAGGGAAAGTTATTGCCATTAGCGACCTCGAGTTCATATGATCCATCACTGCCAATGACAAAAAGGTAGTAGTTTGACAGGTTTTCATTTTCACGGAATGCAATGCCACCTGCCTCGCCTTTCACAATGATCATTTGTACCTGGAAGGTAAGATTACTAAGCGGTGCAACGTTGGCTTCAGGACTACATATAAAAATGCCCCCGAGCGGAGAACTCTGAATGACGTGATACGCGTTGCTGGTAAACCCGCAGCCACCCGCACCTGTAACATTGGTTGTGTCCCACTGGTACGCCTTGCTATTATCATGCATCGGGTCATCAAGTACCAGCGTTCCAGTATGCGGAGGATAGGGATTTCGCGTTTGCGGCAGTGCGGGCGGCGTAGCAGTGCTGCCAGGAATGGTTGAATCAGCACTTGCTGTTGCAGTGGCACGAGCATTAGCGGTGGCCGTGGTATTACCGTTCGTTGTAGCAGTAGGTGAATTGGCCTTACCGCCTCCATTCTGATGCAGAAGCGCTACTGCCAGCCCGGTACCGGCAAATATCAATAGCAGGATCAATCCGATAATCGCGAAGTTTCTTGCCCGGAAGAATCCGGGTTGTTTATCTGAAATGGCCTGGGTCTTAGTGATTCCAGGACCGGATGGAGCCGCCGCTGTAATTGAGTAATCTGGTATGCGAACCGTGCCTGGTGAAGCTGGTACAGGTGATAAGACGGAAGGCGCTGGAGGATAGAGCGTGCGTTGGGATGCAGGATCGGGAAGCAGCGCCTGCTCCAGTGCGCGGGCAAACTCACTAATAGAGGGGTAGCGCTCCGCTGGATCCTTGGCGAGCGCGCGTAGTATCACCGCATTCACCACTTCCGGGAGGGCCGGATTGATGGTGCTGGGCGGTGGAGGCGGGGCCATAAGATGCTGGTACATGATCTGATTCGTGTTGCCCTGAAAAGGAGAGCGACCGGTCAGGAGCTCGAAAGCCATGACCGCTAGCGCGTACTGATCGGTGGCTGGCACTGGCGTGCCGCTCCACTGTTCCGGCGACATGTAGATGGGCGTGCCGCGCACAGCTTGACTGCTGCGCGTTGCCGCCGCTGTGATCTTGGCTACGCCGAAATCGGCCAGCAGCAGATCAGGGCAGTTGGGATTGTCACGATTGCCACGAATAAGAAAATTGGCGGGCTTGACATCGCGGTGAATAATGCCCCGGTCGTGCGCATACTGGAGCGCGTCGGCAGCCTGGCGTATGAGTTGCACAATATCCCGCGGCGCAAGCGGCCCTCTATCCTGGCGCTGCTTCAACCAGTCCTTGAACGATCCCTCCGGACAGAAGGGCATAACCATATAAGTTGGGGTAGAGCCATCCGAGCTTGCTTCGTCAAAGTCGAAGAGCGGCAAAATATGGGGATGATTCAGTTTGGCTATCGTCTGGGCCTCGCGATGGAAGAGCCGGATAGCATCTCTCGTCGCATCGTCATCAGGATACGCGCCCATTTCAGTCGAGATGACCTTAATCGCTACCTGCCGGTCAATGCGTGTATCCTCCCCCAGGTAGACTCTACCCATAGCGCCCTGCCCGATCAGACGAAGCAGCCGGTACCGCCCATTCTGTAACGATTCTAATACCATACATGCCTCTTTTGGACTAGCCGGTAAAACATTGCGAGCCCTTGAAGAGTATAGCACAGGAGCGGCGGATTGAAAATATGAAGTGTGATCTGGTTTGATTCCGTTTGCATCTCCCCCACAAACGTTGTACCCTTCACTAGTGAGAATCTCAAATGCGCACCAAGGGAGACTACATACAATGAGTACCAATAGTTCACAAGAAACACAGCCTGCGCGTTCCGAAAGCGGCGGAAATATCCTTAAACGCCTTGCTGGTAGCATAACTGGTAGCGTGAGGACCAGAACAATATTCGGCACACCGGTAGAAAAAGATGGTATCACCGTAATTCCTGTTGCCAGAGCGCGTTGGGCCACCGGTTCTGCCGGCAATGCTCAAAAGGATGCAAATGAGGATCACAACGGCGAGGGCATCACCGGTGATGGAGGCGTTAACATAATCCCGGCAGGATACGTGGAGGTGAGAGATGGGCGCGCCAGGTTCCACCCGATTTATGATCCAGCCAGGGTCACTCAGATAATAATCGCTTCAGGCGTTGTGGCAGTGCTGCTGTTGCAAGCGGTGCGCTGGCTCAGTTCTAAACGAGAAAAGCAAAGATAGACCTTGCAGGTTATTGCCAGGTCTATCTTTCTGCTCTTGTCTTTAGATAAAGGACAAAGCCGTCGAAATGCTCTCATGTTCAGATGTTTGAGGTATTTCACTTCTACGCTACATGAGACCATTACGACGATGTTGTCCATACCAGCGCGTTCGTATAGACGATAGTCGTCGGATTGCTGTTATCGACGGCTTCTAATCCAATAATCCCCTTGCTGAATTGGCTGGTGGTCAAATCACTATCCGTCGCCGTATCAATGTGCGAACCGTTGACAAACATGTTTACCGTATCACCCTGTACGGTGATGGCGACCACATTTGGCTGACTCCCCTGGTGAATCGCCGAACTCGCTTGATAATTATTGTGGAGCTTTGAGTACTGGTTGTTTACGAGCGCGTAGAGATTGTACGTTCCATCTCCGCAGATATCGAAGCGGAAGAAGTTGTTGTTGTCAATGTATCTGAAGAGCAGGCCGCCACAATCACCCTGTTGAATGGTCATGGTGACTTGATAGGCGAAGTCGCCAAAAGTGCTATTCAGCCGCAGGCATTCCTGAAGTTCGCTGGCCTGCTGGATGCTAACCTGAAATCCATTGGGCGCGAACTGGCAGGTCGAGGTAGAAGGCCAGTCGGAGCTACTGCTGGTAAACGGATAGAATACGGCCAATTTTGTGAATGGCGGATAGGACGACGTGACGATTGCGGTGGCAGTAGCATTCGCAATTGCGGTAGTAGTAGCAATCGCATTGGCTGTAGCGTTGGCATGCGCGGTGGCGGCGGTATTCGCTTGCGCGGTGCTGGCATTCGCTGTTTCCGTCGCGTTCGTATGAGCGGTTGTCGCGTTATTATTGGCTGCTACCACGAGAATGATGCCCGCGATAACGAGCAGAACCACTACACCTCCAATAATTGCCAGAATGCGACCTGTGCGACGCGGGCGCTGAGGGGGAGCCGATGGAACAGGCGGAATAGGCGGTACACCAGTAGATGGCTGCTGCGCATATGACGCGTAGTTCGGATTCGAAGGTGAATTTACTACGGTCGGATCATTCGAACCGTAGGGGTAATAATTGGGACTCGATCCTGGCCCCGATGGTTCCCGCACTGTGGGATTCGCCTGGTAAGGGTTGTATGGGTCGTAATTCGTGTTGGGCGGAGGTGGTGTGCCTGGCCCCGGTGTTGGCGGATTAACAGGATACGGATTGTAGTTAGGGTTAGAACCCTGATGAGGTGGAGGCGGAGGTGGCGCACCATATGATGTTCCAGGATTCTGATTGGGATCCGAAGGATTCGGATTGTAAGGGTTGTAGTTAGGATTCTGGCTCACAATATTGGCTCCTTGTCGAAATAAGCAAAGAGAACGATATAAAAGCTGAAATAGTATAACATAGAGCCGAGCAAAATGAAAGGAATTTGGGCGCCAGTATTTCGAGCGGAGCAAAAAGGCGGTTTTGCAAAGCGGCCATGTTGTGTGCTATATTTCATAATATCAATATTAGTACCTTGATAGCTATAAATAGCGTGTATCTTGTTCGCCAGGGAGCTTGGGAAAGCCAGGCTGAGAGGGTGGCCTACTTCATCGCCACCGACCGGTTGAACCTGATCTGGATAATGCCAGCGCAGGGACGGACAGCAACACCAGGTTGAAGAAGTCCTCATCTCAGGGGCGCTAGCATATGCCGGCGCCCCTCTTTTATTGCTCTAACATGCCTGCGTACAAGAGTACACGATTTCTCGCGAAGGACGGTGAATAAGATGGACATGCCGAAATTGCTGGTGCAAGATGTTACAAAAACATTTCATAATGGGCGGCAGCCCCTGGAAACGCTTGCCTCTATTGATCTGACCGTTGCCGGAGGCGAATTTGTTTCAATCATCGGGCCGAGTGGCTGTGGCAAGAGCACGCTGTTTAATATCATTGCCGGTGTAGAAGAACCCAGTTCGGGTACGATTGCCATCGATGGAGAAATGGATGCCTCACGAGCAGGCAGGGCAGGATATATGCCCCAGCAGCCGCTGCTCCTTCCCTGGAGAACCGTCGAAGAAAATGTTCTGTTGGGATTGGATGTGCGCCGCGTCCCGCGTAAGGAAGCACACCAGGAGGCCCATAAACTGCTCAAGCGCTTCGGACTGGCCGAATTTGCAGAGAACTACCCCTCAACGCTCTCCGGCGGGATGCGCCAGCGCGTAGCCCTCCTGCGCACAGTGCTCTTCAACCGCTCCTTCCTGCTGTTGGATGAGCCATTCGGCGCGCTCGATGCGCTCACGCGACTGGCAAGTCAAATGTGGCTGCTCAACGTCTGGGACGAGTTCCACTCCAGTGTTCTCTTTATCACGCACGATGTACGTGAAGCAATTTTGCTCTCCGATCGCATCTATGTCCTGAGCGCACGCCCGGCCCGCGTTTTACGTGTGGTGGAAGTTGATCTTCCTCGCCCGCGCACAACTGAACATCTCGCACTCGAGCGATCCGTGCAACTGGAACAAGACCTGGTAGCGCTGCTGATGAAGGAGCAAAGCATATGAAACTGCGCTGGATAGCTGGCTATGGACCCGCTTTCGTGCTGGCAGTAGTGTTGTTAGTAATCTGGCAATTGTATGTTGGCGTAGGGCATATCAGCCCCCGTCTGTTGCCTGCTCCTATTGCCATTGTACAGGGATTAATCAACAATTGGAGCGTCATCTACGATAACACCATACAGACCCTGCTTGAGACGGTTCTGGGCATGGTCGCGGCCACTGTGGTAGGCCTGGTGCTGGCGATTATGCTCGATGCATCCAACTGGATGCGGCGAGCTATCTACCCATTGCTCATCGCGTCGCAAACCATTCCCATCATCGCCCTTGCGCCCCTTCTGCTCATCTGGTTCGGCTACGATATCGGCCCAAAGGTACTTGTGGTCGCTCTCTATAGCTTCTTTCCTATAGCCGTGGCCTGCGCTGATGGATTGGCGAGCGCCGAGCCCGAACTGATGAAACTCTTACGCAGCATGCGGGCGACCCGCTGGCAAATGCTCTGGCTGGTCCGCCTGCCGGGAGCCATGCCCTCGTTCTTCTCCGGCCTGCGCATCGCGGCGACCTATAGCGTAACCGCGGCGATTTTCGGCGAGTACGTGGGTGCGGCAAAGGGCCTTGGTATCTACTTGCAGCTTGAAGCCAACTCTTTTGCCACCATCCAGGTCTTCGCCGCCATTCTGGTGACGGCGATACTCAGTCTATTACTCTTCGGCCTTGTATCTTTGATCGAACGTATCGCTCTTCCCTGGTATCATGGCGCAATCGCGCGCACGATGTGAGTTATGAGGAGATAACCTATGAACAGGCGCACACGTTTACTCTTGAGTATTGGCATACCGGTACTCCTGGTCATTGTCGTTGCCGGCGCGTTCCTCTGGCAACAGCATGCCGCCGGATCAGGCGTAAAGCAATCACAACCCGTTTCGGGAACGCTGGAACCGCAGTGTACAGCGTTGACAAAGTCCGGTACGCCATCAACGCAGAATTTGACAAGCATGAGCCTTGCCCTCGACTGGACACCTAATACGAATCATACCGGCATCTATGTCGCGTTGGCCCAGCACTGGTATCAGGTCGAGGGTATCGACCTGCGCTTGCTGCCCTATTCTGCCAGTGTCTCGCCCGATGTGCTGGTGAGCACAGGCAAGGCCGATGTGGGTGTCAGTTCGACAGAAGGCATTGTCGCCGATGCCGCGGTAGGCCAGCCGGTGGTTTCAATTGCCGCCATCATCCAGCATAACACCTCGGCGCTGGTAACATTGGCGAGTTCTGGCTTAACGCGCCCGCGTGACCTCGACGGCAAAATCTACGGCGCGTTCGGCGCTCCCTATGAAACGGCAGTGGTCAGTGAGATTATCAAGCACGATGGCGGAACCGGGCAATTTAACAGCGTGACGCTGGATGTCGATGCGATGCAGGCGCTTGAGTCCCATCGTATCGATTTCGCCTGGGTCTTCGAAGGCTGGGAAGTGATCCAGGCGCAGCGCGAGGGATACAAGTTGAACGTCTTTCCAATCATCAACTATGGCATCCCCGACTACTACACGCCCAACCTGATCACCAGCCCGACGGAGATTCAGCAGAAGCCGGAGTTGCTGCGTAAATTCATGCTGGCTACGGCCTGCGGTTACGAATACGCGCGCGCGCACCCCAAAGAATCGGCGCAAATGTTGCTCGATCAAAATGCTAACGGAACATTTCCCGATCCCGGACTGGTCTTCGCGAGCCAGAACTTTCTCAGCCCCCGCTATGCCGATCCTGGTCGCAAGTGGGGCTTGCAGGACGCATCAGCCTGGCACGGCTATCCACAATTCATGCTGAACTCCAACGGCGTCGATGATGCCTCCGGCAAACCAATCCATAGCCTGAATCTGGATGCGCTGTATACGAATCAGTTCTTGCCCTGGGGAAGCTGAAATGAATGCTTGCCTTTTTATCACAAGAATGCTACATTGCAGAGGGTATCCTATACCCTTGCGTTCATTACTCGCATTATCATCATACATTACAGGAGATATTCATGTCCTCGCGCCCGCTTTCTCGCGCTGGAGCAGGTCGTAAAAAACGCCGCTCACCCTGGCTCTTCGCTGTCCCATTCCTGGTCGCAGGAGCGCTGGCTTCCGGCTATGCCGCCATCTCATTGCTGATCGCGAAGAAACTGGCGTATGCGCCCCATGTCTTGCCTCACAGCACCCCGGCTTCGCTGGGTCTGGAGTACCGGGATGTGATATTTCCCAGCCGGGAAGACCACCTGCAAATCCATGGCTGGTTTATTCCCGGCGTATTGCCCGGTGGCCACCTGACTACCCGGCGTGCCATCATTATGGTGCATGGCGTTCGAACTAACAGGGCAGATAAAGACGCGGGGTTATTAGAACTGAGCGCGCATCTTGCGCGCCAGGGCTTTGCCGTGCTTGCCTTTGATATGCGTGGCTCTGGCGCATCGGCCCGCGCTCCGCTTACCCTGGGCTACTTTGAGGAGCGCGATGTGCTGGGCGCGGTAGATTTCTTGCAAGCCGGGCCGCTGCCTTATCCTGAACTGGGACGCCCGCGTGTCGTCGGCGGTTGGGGCGTCTCCATGGGTGGTGCAACGCTGCTGTTAGCCGCAGCTCGCGAGCCTGCTATTCGCGCTATTGTTTCTGATAGCGCGTACTCGAATATCATTCCCATTCTTGAACGCGAAATTCCCCTCAATAGTCGTCTTCCACGACTATTTACGCCAGGGGCCTTGCTTGCCGGAAGAATTCTTTACGGCGCAAGTTATTATGCCATCCGTCCGGTAGATGTAATAGCCAGCCTCGCGCCTCGCCCGGTCCTCTTTATTCATGGCGCTGAGGATCTCTATATTTCCCCATCGCATATGCATGAACTTGCTGCTTGCACCGCCACTGGCGCCTGTATCCAGACATGGCTGGTGCCGGGGGCAGAGCACGCGCAATCATTCAATACCCTGCTGGACGGATATGTAGCTCGCGTGGCCGCTTTTTATAATGAGGCATTGGGAACTGATAGTGAAGATTCTGCTTGATTCTACTCGTTCGCCACCGGCATCTGTGCTACGTCTGCCAGCGCCTTATCGAGTAAATCGGCTGCCTCGTCAACATCTTCCTGGCTCACGATCAGCGGCGGGACGATGCGCAACGTGTTTGGACCGAGCGCATTGAGCAGCAAACCGTGTTCGAGCGCCTGCTGCACAATTGCGTGGGCAAGCTCATGCTTCACATTTACCGCCTGCATCAGCCCTATACCGCGCGGGCTATCGATGAAAGGATATTTCGCGCAGAATTGTTCCAGCTTGCCGCGCCAGGCCTTGCCCATCTTCGCGGCATTCTCCATCAGGTTTTCATCGAGGATGGTTTTAATAGTTGCTATCGCGGCAGCAGAGGCAACAGGGTTCCCACCAAAAGTCGTACCGTGATCGCCAGGAGCGAAGACATCCGTGCGCGGTCCCGTGAGCATCGCGCCAATCGGAATACCACCGGCCAACCCCTTTGCCATCGTCACGATATCGGGCGTAACCCCGTAGTGTTCCCAGCTGAAGAACTTGCCGGTGCGGCCCATGCCTGCCTGTACTTCGTCACAAATCATCACCAGATTCTGCTCATCGCACCACTGGCGCACGCCCCGGATAAACTCCTGCGTCCCAGGCCAGATACCACCCTCGCCCTGGATCGCCTCCAGCAAGATACCGACCGTCTTCTTACTCGTCGCCGCCTTCAGCGCATCCAGATCATTATATGGTACCTGTTTGAAACCATCCGGCAATGGCACCCATGTCGCCTGGTAGTATGCCTGTCCCGTAGCGGCGGTTGTAGCCAGCGTTCGCCCGTGGAAGCTGCGCTCCATACTGATAATTTCAAACGCGCCTTCACGGTGAAGGCGCCCATATTTACGCGCCAGCTTGATAGCTCCCTCGTTGGCTTCGGCCCCACTATTGGAGAAGAATGAGCGCATGCCGTTGCTCAACAGGCCAAGCTGCTCCGCCAGTTCAATCTGGCGCGTATTATAGTACAGATTAGAAACGTGTATGAGCTGCGTTACCTGCTCCTGTACTGCCTTCACGACCGCAGGATGGCAATGCCCCAGCACATTGACGGCAATACCTGCCACGAAATCGAGGTATACCTTGCCATCAGTATCCCAGACATGCGTCCCCTCACCATGTACAAATGTAACAGGCTGGCGTTTGAAGGCGCCTTGATAATATTTCTGTTCCAGCGCTACCCAGTCACGCTTGTTCAATTGCGTCTTCGCCTCTGTTGTTGTCATGCTGATTTTCTCCTTTGAAAATGCTACTATTCACTGGTCAAACTTTTACTTTAAAAAGCTAACGCGTATACAGTGTGTTCTCATCAATATAGCCATGGGTCAGATCGCAGCCCCAGGCAGTGGCTGTGCCATTGCCAAGGTGCAGATCAATAGAAATAGCGACCTCGTTGCCTGCCATAGCCGCGCGCGCATCGTCCTGGTTGTATTGAGCGGCCATCCCCTGCTGCACGATATGCACATCGCCGATAAAGATATCGAAGTTGTTTGCATCAAGCTGGCAACCACTGGCGCCCAGCGCGGCCACAATGCGTCCCCAGTTGGGATCCCCTCCGGCCAGCGCGCACTGCCACAATGGTGAGAGCGTGACCGAGCGTGCCGCTTTTATCGCATCGGTTTTATGCCGCGCCCCTGTCACACACACAGTCATCAGCTTCGTTGCGCCCTCGCCGTCGCGAGCCATCTCGATTGCCAGGTACTGCGTCACATGCCTCAATGCGGCGCGGAACGTCTCCGCCTCTGGATGCTGCGCGTTGAGCGGAGTGTTGCCGGCCAGGCCATTGGCGAAGAGGATGCAGGTATCGTTGGTGGACATATCCCCATCCACCGCGATCATATTGAATGTCGCAGCGACGGCCGCTTGCAATTCTGCCTCCAGCCACCTGTGTTCAACAGCGGCATCGGTCGTCAGATAGCAGAGCATGGTTGCCATATTCGGGTAAATCATGCCCGCGCCCTTGGTGACGCCGCCCAGCCGCACGGTGCGTCCCTCGATCTCAAATTCCAGCGCGATACGTTTGGGACGTGTATCGGTCGTCAGAATTGCCTCTGAGAAAGCATTGCCTCCGTCCGTGCTCAGTTCGATGGCTTCCACGCCTGCCTCGATCTTCTCAATAGGAAGTTGCCGGCCAATTATGCCGGTAGAGGAGCAGAGGACAAGCTCGTTCTCAATACCTAAACGCGCAGCGACAAATTCGGTCATACGATAGGCATTGAGCAGGCCAGGGTCGCCGGTAGCGCAATTGGCGTTGCCGCTGTTCACAATCACCGCCTGGGCCCGGCCGCCGCGCAAATGTTCCTGGCAGACGATGACAGGCGCCGCTTTTGTCGTGCTCGTCGTGAACGTGCCCGCTGCGACGCAAGGCACATCTGAGGCAAGGATAGCGAGGTCTTTGATCGTGGCATCAGATTTAATACCACAAGCCGTGACGCCCGCGCGAAATCCCTGGGGAGCCGTTACACAGTTGTCAATTTCACGAAAAATATGCGCCAACGAAGCTACCTCCTGAATAAGAAAAAGAGAAGCATGAAAAAAACCTGGCTCCCGGTTGGAACTCCCAGTTAGCTGTTACCGGAAGTGGGAACGGGAAACCAGGAACCTGTCTTTTCCTTCATTGTACAATGCGCAATAGCGTTTTCACAACCCCTTCCTCAAACCATGTTCAAGGCTCTCGACAGCGCGTTTCCGTTATGTTACACTACAATAAGAAAGATATGTTGGGAGTGCTAGTATCTATGCCAAAACCCTGGGATCGCGAGATGAAGCGGTTGTTTAGAAAAGCACCACGTGATATTGTGCAATGGCTTTTTCCTGGAGCGGAGTTTCATGGCATTGTATCAACCGAATTAGATGCTGAACCGATCTTCGCAGATCAGCTATTTGATGTTTCTCAAGATGGGAAACACTTTTTGTTGCATATTGAGTTTCAAAGTAGTCATGACCCGGATATGACACGAAGGTTGTGGAAGTACAATGTACGTGCGACGACACAATATAAACTTGCCGTCTGGTCGTGCGTAATCTATCTTAAAAAGGGAAGCACTATTCAAGAGTCTTTCCTTATAGTGAAGCTACCTGATGGTAGATCCATCCATCAATTCGATTTTTCCATGATTCGATTATGGGAGGTGCCGACCAGGGAACTCAAGCAGAAAGGGCTTGCCGGGCTATTTCCTCTGCTGGTATTGACGCAAGAAGGAGCAAGACGCGAAGTAATCGAAAACGTAATTGCAGAATTGCCGCCGTCAGAGGAAGCATCAAAAGCTGATTTGCTGGCGTTGACATTTGGATTAGCGTCGTTAGCATTTGATAATGAAGAAGACCAGAAATGGCTCATCAGGAGGTTCGCTATGTTGGATGATATCTTAATGGAGACACCCGCGTTCCAACACATCAGAAAATTGGCTCTTGAAGAGGGGCTTAAAGAAGGGCTTAAAGAAGGGCTTAAAGAGGGACTTGAGAAGGGCCTGGAAAAGGGCCTGGAAAAGGGCCGAGAAGAAGGAAGAGAAGAAGGGAAAATAGAGGGACTGCGTGAAGCCGCGCTTACGATTGTTCAAGCGCGTTTTCATGATCGCCGGCTCCAGCATTTGGCGAAATTTCAGGCGTCTCAAGTAAATGATCCAATAGTGCTTGAGGATTTGATAACCAAGATTGCCCTCGCTCAGAGCGTTGAAGAGGCCCAGAACATTATTCTTGATGTGCCTGTTGCTGACGACGAGCAATTGGAGTAGCAAACAGCCATATGACCCTTGCCTTCATTCTGGAAATCTCCGGCAAGGGTCTGCTGGATAAACTTAATCTTTGGGCACCGGTCGCCCATTGCGTTTAAAAAGCTCGCGCCAATCCTGCTCTTGTAGCTCAACATTAAACTTCTTTGCCGCCTTCTGGATGCGTTTCCAGGCTTCATCGCGTTCCTTGTTCGTCACTCCCTTGACCTGGTCGAAGCGTGCCACAGCTTCTTGAACGTGGCGTGCATCTTCAAGCGGTTCTTTGCGCTCTTTCGGGAAAGCGAATTCTTTGTCCGGCAGTTTTTCGCGATCTTTGTTTGATAATTCAGCCATCTCTTGCTCCTTTCGCAACAATTTGTGAACTATTTCACATCTTTTTACTTCCCTATACTGTAGGGTGAATATATTACTGTTTGTATGTTATGTAATAGCTCTTCCTGGAAAGTTAGAAGCGCTACTACTTGCTCGACTCATCGCTCTCGACGTGTTTCTCATTGTGTGAAATTTGGGCAAGCCTTCTATCTCCAGGAAAGCCTCTACCAGTATGTATATGTAATACGTTTGAAAAAGTTCTCTTTAAGACAATGAATTGAAAAAGCCGTTAATAAGCAAAGGGCAAAAGGAAAAAGTATGAAAAAAGATCATTTAACAACCAGCTCCTTGGTGTAGCTGCCATCTCCGCTAACGATGTCTGGGCCGTAGGGTATGCCGCGAGCAATACAACGACCCAGGCATTGATCGAACACTACAATGGCAGTAACTGGAAAGTTATTCCCAGCCCGACGCTCAACTCCTCGTTTTATAAACTTGATGCCGTAACCGCAGTCTCATCTACGAATGTTGTGGCTGTTGGAAGCTTTATCAATCAGCAGGGCAATTCCCAGGCATTGATTGAGTATTGGAACGGCTCGCGTTGGAAGGTGATTTCGGGTCCGAATCCTGGCTCATCCAGTATGCTGAGCGGTGTGACAGCCATATCGGTCAGTAACATCTGGGCTGTAGGCGATTCTACCCCTCAACAGGGTAATACGGCAACGCTGATCGAACACTTTGACGGCAGCACCTGGCAGATCGTCTCCAGTCCAAACCGGTCAGCCCTGAATTACAATGCCCTTGTGAGTGTGACCGCTCTTTCTGCCAATGATGTCTGGGCTGTGGGTCAATCGGGCCTTTCAAATGGAGCAGCTCCACGTGGCAGCTTCTCTCAGAGCCAGGCTTTTCCCCGTACCCTGATCGAACACTTTGATGGCAGCAAGTGGCGTATTATCGCCAGTCCAAACCTCGGTACAAGTGATACCCTTACAGGCGTCTCTGGTGTTCCCGGCACGGGCAATGCCTGGGCGGTAGGTTCCTACTACAATAGCTCACCGCCGGTGCAGACACTTACTGAGTTCTATAGCTAACCAAAGGCTTTTCGTCCTTTAAGGTGATTTCACTATATTATATGACCCTCACTCCATTCAGAGGCGTATCCCTTGCATGGAGTGGGGTCATTCTAAAAACTGAACAGGTGAGGCATTCATTTTCGCACTACAGCAGATAGTCCAAAGCCTACTGTTGCAAACCGCTCACAACGCGCGCGTATTTCTCCGCCAGCGCCTGGGCCTGCTCGTTGGAAACCGACTCGGCCACTACGTGGAACAATGGGCGGTCTGCATCCGGCAGCACCAGCACCCACTCCTTGCCCAGATCAATCTTAATGCCGTCAATCGGCTTCGTACGGCGATCCCGGTATTGCTCGCTCAGAATACGCATCACCTTGCCCTTACTTTCCCAGGGACAATTCACCACCGTCTGGCTGATGTAGTAGGGCGGCAGGTCATCGACCACCTCTGAAAGGCGCATCTCGAACGTTGCCAGCAATTCAAGTAGCTTCATTACCGCGAGCATACCATCGAAAGCGGGCTGCATGGCCGGAAAGACATAGCCACCATTGCCATCACCGGCCAGCACCACGCCTTCGCGCCCGGCAGCGCTCAATATCGCGTATGCCTGTACTCGTGTGTGCTGGATATGCCCCTCGTAGCGTTGCGCTATGTGCTCTAACGCATTTGGGGCCGTCACCGGCGCCGCTACCGTCCCACCGCGATATTTGCGCAGGAACAGGCTAGTCATCACAGCCAGCATCTTTGTTCCGTCCAGGATACGACCCCGATCATCAACTACCGAAACGCGTTCCCCTCCTGGATCGATGCGTATGCCCATCTCATTGTTCAATGTCGCGGTAATCGTTGCCAGGCGCTGCAGGTCTTTCTCTATTTCTTCCACCGGACGGGAGAAACGAGATTCGTCCGTGCTGTTATTCAGCACGATCACCTCGCATCCAAGACGATTGAAAAGCGTTGGCAGTATCTGCGCCGTACTGCCATTGGCATAATCTACCACCAGCTGGAATCTGCGCTGCTGCACCAGCTGGGTATCAACCACTCTCATGGCATTGTCAATGTATGGATTGATGACATCTGGATTTTCCAGCACCTCGATCGATCCCAGGTCATCCAGGTACACACGGCGGAAATCCTCGCGGAAGTAGAGATTTTCGATCTTGCGCTCGGTCGTCTTATTGATATCCAGTCCGTTCTGATCAAAGAACTTGATATCCACGATGCGCGGGTCATGCGGCGAGAGCCGCACATGTACGCCACCAACCGCATCGGTGTTACGCACGAAATAGCGCGCTACCGGTATCGGCACCTGGTTAATGTCATGCACATTAATTCCGGCAGAAGGTAAGCCCGCTACAATCGCGCGCTTGATCATGCGCGAAGTGCGGTGCGATGAATCGCGGTTCAAACAGACAATGGAACCCTTAGGGAGAATTGCTCCGTAGGCCGCCCCCAGCTTCGTGGCGAATTCCGGCGTAATATCGACGTTGACCAGACCAGACACGCCGAAACGACTGAACAGGCCGCGTCTTCCCTGCGATCCCCAGATGATGCTGCTGTTGACCACAGCCCCTGATTCGATCTCCTTATCAGGCCAGATTTTCACGTTGGGCTGGATGATCGCCCCCTCCTGAACGATAGAGTTATCGCCGATGACCGAGCCCTCGAACATGACCGCTTTACTCTTAATGTTTGTTGAGGAGCCAACAATCGCCCCGCGCAGTTCGGCCCGTTCGCCAATATACGAATTGTTCCAGACAATACTGCGATCTACCTGCGACCGTTCGTCCAGAATGGTGTAATGGCCAATCGTGCTTGGGCCATGCACGATTGCTCCCGATTTGATCTTGCAATCATGTGCCAGGTAGATGGGGCCATACAACTGGGCATCTTCGTCGATCTCGACACCTTCCTCGCACCAGATGTTCCCGCCAATGTTTCTCGCGGGTATCTCAACGTCAACATGCCCCTGCAACACATCGGCATTGGCACGCATATATTCAGGCAAGTTCCCCACATCGCACCAGTAGCCATTCGCAATGTAACCGCAGATGGGGTCGCCTTTATTCAACATGAGAGGGAACAATTCCTGGCTGAAATCGTACTGTTTATTCTTCTCAAAATACGAAAAGATCTGTGGGTCCAGCACGTAGATGCCGGTATTGATGGTGTCGCTGAAGACCTCGCCCCAGCTTGGCTTCTCTAGAAATTGCGTAATGTGTCCCTCTTCATTGGTAATAATCACACCGTATTCCAGTGGATTCGGGACATGGGCCAGCGTCAGTGTTGCCAGCGCCTTTTTCTCGTGGTGATAGCGAATGATATCGGTCAGGTTGTAATCCGTCAGTGCGTCGCCGCTGATGACCACGAACGGTTCGGTCAACTGGTCCTCCGCGTTCTTCACGCTGCCAGCAGTACCCAGCGGTACATCTTCTCGCGAATAGGTAATGCGCATGCCGAATTGAGAACCGTTACCGAAATAGTCTTCGATACTGCTTGCCAGGTACTGGACGGTAACAACCACCTCCGTGATACCATGCCGCTTAAGTAAATGCAGAATATGTTCCATCACCGGCTTTCCGGCGATAGGTACCATTGGTTTAGGACGTCGAATCGTCAATGGACGTAGCCTCGATCCTTCCCCACCGGCCATAACAACCGCTTTCATAGAGGCCTCCTTGCATGTATGGTGAATCAGAAGTAAAACACTCAGGAATAACAGAAAATGAAGACGGCGTGGCTTGCTGCCGCGCCGTCTCAATTGTACAACAATGGTCAAATCAACTGCAAGTGAGCAAGCATACCAGCATACCTTACCCCATTGCAATCAAAGACGCTGGTTTCATCGCCAATCACTTATCCGGCCATGCTCGACAAGCCAACGTACAAAACGGTGATGATTCGTCTCTTCCGTAGCTTGCCTTTCCTCATACTCTTCGCGGAGTTGGATGAGCCTGTTGGCTTCTTCTACTGTAAAACCCTCGTCCAGGAGGGCATCGATAAGCAGATCAATGTACTGCTGCATATTTTTTGGTCCTCCTTTGCTTATTTACTTTAAAAGTGCGAACAAACAGACCGCCTCACGAGTACAATCTTACGCAGCATCCATGTTATAGAACAGGCACCATCGCGATCAACATTGGATACTGATTGATTGACTGACTGACACAGGAGTTCCATAGGAGCCTTTTTCGCTCAACCCTACCACCTAGCCGCTGATACCTCATTTTTGCTACCTACTATATATAGTATAGCGTGAAAGCAAATCTTTTTAAAGGGGCAAAAGTGAATGGGCCGGGGGTTGAGCAGTCGAGTCAGCGGCGGTCAACAGGTGACCCGTGTCCGTGTCCCTCCAGAGCGCGTTCCTTCCAGTTCACTCGACTGCTCAATCACCCTGGTGGGTGGGTCCGCACCCCGCAAGGGCAGGTAGGCGCCAACTTCATCGCGCCCTGGAGTGGGCCGTTCTCTCAATCTCCGAAAGAACGTAGAACCCAAAACATTCCCCATTCATGCCCACGTTTCGTTATGGATGTAGTGTTCGATCTCGGCATCGTTATCGTAGTAATAGCTCAAGGCATCGTAAACCTGTGCTAATGTCAGGCGATGAATACTGGCGATTTCCTCGGGGTCTTTTCCTGACTGGAACAGTAGAATGACATGGCGCACACCGGTGCGCGTCCCCTCGATAATGGGCTCTCCACCGTAGATAGACGAATCGCGAATAATATGTGGATGAGGTGTTCGTTCGATTGCCATGGTCCGCAGATCCTTTCTTTCTTTCCCTCTTTGTTTTTCCTATCGTAGTGTAGTCTTAAAAAACGCCCAGCGTCAATCTATTCTATTCTCCGTCCGCAAATTCCTGGAAATCGTATACAAGAATGTGGAGAAACTCTACCATGTTTGCCTGTTTTCACAAAATATTCACAATGATGAGGTAGGCTTTCTATCCCCTCGCAAGCCAATTGACCGCCCTTGTACGTCTGCTTGCTGTCAGTGAATTTTCATCAAAACCTTGACAGAAAACGAAATGCAATGTACAATAAACGCAACGAAAGGAGGTGGTGTGCAATGGACCAACGTCATCGCTGCACAGGCAGCGAGATAATTTTCCACACCTTCCAGTTGAGAGGTGACCAGCGTTAAGCTGGTTGACTAACTGGCATCCAGTTGTTCTGGGTGAGAGTTGAAAGCTGGTAGGTGAATTTCTTTCTCGGAGAGATTGAAAGATTTATAATCCCTACCTGTGCAGCGTTCCCCCAGAGTAATGGCAAAATCAATATTGCTATTACTCTGGGGTTTTTATCCACGATTTACTTCCCCTCCATTGCTTGCGCTGCAATAGGGCACCTTTTCTCATCTCTATTTCCCTTGGTTTTTGTTAACATTTACACATATTCATAAATCTGAACATAGAGAAGCAGGATAGTCGAACGTGCAGGGCGTTTCGCTCGCTTTAGGAACTCTTCAGCGTCATCTTACTACTCATTTTATCGGAGTTGGAGATCGGTTGGTCTATCTTCCAACCGTTGAATCAACCAATACGTTGGCAATGCACCTGGCTTTTGAAAGGCCAGATGAAGGGCTGGTGGTGCTTACTGATAATCAAAGCGCTGGAAAAGGCAGGCAAGGTCACCGGTGGGTAGATGTGCCAGGATGGAATATCCTCTCCTCCACCGTACTGCGACCAGCATTCTCGCCTCACTTGCTCATAATGGTTGCTTCGCTGGCTGTCGTTGACGCAATCGCTGAAACCGCTCGCATAGCCGCCACTATCAAATGGCCTAACGATGTTCTCATTGGAGAGCGAAAAGTCGCTGGTATTTTGATTGAAACCAGCCATGATCCATGGGGCCGCGTGGTTGCCATTGTTGGAATAGGCATCAACGTCAACGGGCATATTCAGGATATGCTGCAACAGCTCTCTCCACAGGCTTCCCTGCTTGCTAAGGCAACCACCCTTGAGACAGAGTGCGGACACCAGCTCAGCCGCGAGATTCTCCTGGCTCACCTGTTGCAGCATATTGAAGACGACTACCTTGCTTTACAACAGGAAGCAGCGGGAACAAATTCGGTGCAAACGCCAGCTTCTACGCCTTTCGCTCGGTTGCTTCGAGAGCGTTGGAAAGGCCGGTTATCAACCATTGGGCGCGCTATTACCGTACGGCAAGGAGATTCCGTAATCGACGGGATCGCTGAGAATGTGGATGAGAATGGAGAGCTGTTACTCCGTAACCATTCAGGAGCATTGATCACTATTACCTGGGGAACATTGGAATATGTTGCCAGGTAGATCCTATCTTTAAAGATGGGCCTATGAGTTATGGTAGTGGAAGGAGCCCCTACCATAGTAGAAGGGAAATACAGGAGATGGAGACACAGAACGTATTCTTAACAGATGACGGACGACAACGAGTGCTCAATCAACTTGAGTTCCTGCGCACCGTGAGAAGGGCCGAAGTTGCTCAATATCTACACGATGCCAAGGAATCTGGCGATGTCATTGATAATGCCGCCTATGATGATGCAAAGAACGAGCAGGCCCGCCTCGAAGGCCGCATTATGGAACTTGAGCAACTACTGGCGAGGGCGTTGCCGATCAGCAAGGTTGATACCGACGTCGTTTCGCTGGGCTCTGTTGTTCACTTACGCACCCCCGATGAGCGCCAGTATTGCTATACCATCGTGGGCGCTTTCGAGGCCAATCCAACTGCTGGCCGCATTTCCAATGAATCTCCGGTGGGTAAAGCACTGCTGGGCCATAGGGTTGGTGATCTGGTGATTGTGTCTACGCCTGGCGGTGTGAAAGAATATACCATTATCTCCATCGAGTAACCCTCCCGGCTTTTCGAACGCACATTCGCCAACCATCGACCGACCTGTGGCTTACTTAGAGCAGCCCCAGGTCGGTTTTTGCTTGGTTCTCCGTTCTTTGGATAAGGATTAAGAACCAGATCGATCGTGCCCTGGCTAGGACCGTTCCCAATCGACCGCAATGAAGGAGGCCCTTTTGTTTTGAACAGGCTCACCCTATACTTTTTGAATAGAGAGGGTGCAAATTTCTGCAATCAATGTTACAATAGGTGGCACAATTCTGGCAAAGAAATGAGGTAATACATGGCCGAAGAACGTGAAATACGATTACAGCGCCTGCGCGAATTGCGCGAACGCGGCATTAACCCCTACCCCAACCGCGTTGAGCGCACGCACACCGTCGCGGAAGTGCTGCAATATTTTGATGAATGGCAAGGGCCCGAGGGTTCCTTTACTCTTGCCGGGCGCCTTCGTTCCATGCGCGACCAGGGAAAGATTACCTTCGCGCATATCGAGGATGGCACCGGACGCATACAGGTCTTCTTCCGCATTAATGACATTGGGGAGGAGGCCTATCATACCCTGAAATTACTGGATGTCGGTGACTTCGTGGAGGTGAGCGGCTTCCTTTTCACGACGAAGCGAGGCGAGCGCACCCTGCATGTACGCAATTTCCGCATCATCAGCAAAGGATTGCGCCCATTACCCGAAAAGTATCATGGGCTTGAGGATGTGGAACTCCGCCAGCGCAAGCGTTATCTGGATTTGATCGCGCATGGCGAAGAGGCCAGGCAGGTCTTCATTACTCGCAGTCGCGTAATCTCTGCCATGCGCCGTTACCTGGACGAACATGGCTTCGTCGAGGTCGAAACCCCCATCCTGCAGCCGCTCTATGGTGGCGCTACTGCCCGTCCTTTCATCACACATCATAATGCCTTAGATCGTGATTTATACCTGCGTATCGCTGTAGAGTTATATCTCAAACGCTTAATTATCGGTGGCTTTGAGCGAGTCTATGAAATTGGCCGTGATTTTCGCAATGAGGGTATCGACCGCAGTCACAATCCTGAATTTACGATGATGGAATGTTATCAAGCCTATGCTGACTATAACGATATCATGGAACTGGTCGAGAATATGATTTACTCTATCGCCCAGCAAGTAAAGGGCTCGCCGCGCCTCATCTACCAGGGAACCGAAATTGATCTTACTCCTCCCTGGCCGCGCTATCGCCTGCTCGACGCCATCGAGGAGTTTACCAGCATCGATGTCAACCGTTTCCAGACGCGAGAAAGCCTGGCAGCAGAGATGCGCAAGCATGGATACGAAGCTGACCCGAAGGTCGGTCGTGGTCGCTTGATCGATGACCTCAAGAGCGCGATGTTTCGTAGCGGTATTCCGGTACTGCGCCAGGCCCTGTTCCTGACCGATTATCCGCTGGATATCTCTCCCCTGGCGAAGCATCACCGCGAGATTCCAGGAATGGTTGAACGCTTTCAGCCCTTCATCGGCGGCCTGGAAATGGGCAATGCCTTTACCGAATTGAATGATCCACTCGATCAACGCGCTCGTTTTGAGGATCAGATGCGCCAGCGTGCCCAGGGCGACGATGAAGCCCAGGTCCTCGACGAAGACTTCCTGGAGGCGATGGAGATTGGCATGCCTCCCACTGGCGGTCTGGGCATCGGCATCGACCGCCTGACCATGCTTTTTACCGATAAAGAGTCTATTCGCGACGTTATCCTGTTCCCAACAATGCGTAAGACGGCGGAAGAACAGTAGGACTGGTGCTTCCCCAGAAGTCGGTACGCTCAGATGACAGGGCCGGAGATGCTTCGCGGCCCTCTGCAGCACACGGCAGAGGGCCGCGAAGCATCGTAACTACTTTCTGGGGAAGCGCCGGTTTGAAATCCTTGACAATATTCCTCTCTAATGCTATAGTGGCATGTGTCAGCAAGGGCGCTTAGCTCAGTGGAAGAGCGCTTCCTTCACACGGAAGAGGCCACTGGTTCGAGCCCAGTAGCGCCCACTTTTAACTCGCTATCACCCGCGTGGCTTGACTGCTTTCATTTCTCGCACTACACTACATAGCAAGAGCCTCCACTGGCGAACATGTTGTAGATTGAACCAGGCAAATATCAACCATCCCCGGCGCTGGCGTACAGATGGATGGAAGAGTCCGCTATGGCTGAAGACCTTGGAATACAACGCCAAAAGATGGTAGAAGCACTCCGCAAATCAGGTGTGCATGATGAACGTGTCCTCTCCGTTATCGCAAGTACACCACGCGAGATATTTGTCGATGAGGCACAAAGTCGTCTCGCCTATAAGGACCTCGCATTGCCCATCGCCATGGGCCAGACGATCTCTCAACCCTTGATGGTCGCTTTGATGACACAGGCGCTGCAACTGCGTGGCTACGAGCGAGTGCTGGAAATTGGCACCGGTTCCGGTTACCAGACGGCCATCCTGGCGCCCCTGGCAGCCCATATCTATAGCGTCGAGCGTTTCCCACAGCTTGCTTATACAGCAGCACAGCGCCTGTCGCAGCTAGGAGTGCAAAACGTGTCTATCTTTGTTGGTGATGGTTCAGTAGGCTGGCCAGATTCAGCGCCCTATGATCGCATTCTGGTCGCGGCTGCTGCTCCCGAGATCCCTATGCAGCTTTTGACTCAACTGGTCAGCTGGGGGGTATTGGTAATACCTGTTGGAAACCAGGAACGCCAGGAATTACTCGTGGTTCACCGCGCACCCTGGGGTCCAGAGTCACGCTCGTTAGGAGCATGCGTCTTTGTCCCCCTGATCGGAGCAAAAGGCTGGAGTGAGTAGATGAACGGTTGCTGATTGTTTAAAAAAAGTTATAATATAAGTAAGCGAAACTGTTTGCCCTCCAGACTACGGTGCACTCAGTGTAAGGAGAATTGACATGCCAACATCAATGACCGGCATCCATATCACAAATATTCTAGGCTTTATAGCTCTCCTGCTCGTGTGGATTGTGCTCTGCGAGATCGCCAAAATGCTGGTCCTATTGTTGCGCAATGACCCTTTGATTGGTTGGGCCATCGGCCCCCTGGGAATCTCGGCCCTCTTTCTCTCCGAACCATCCATCGCCTACATCATATTCAAGGCCCTGTTTCCCGCGCTCGTCTCAGGCTGCATACTCTACTTCGGCCTGTTCACCACATTTCCTGAGCCGATCGTGGTTCCGCATCATCCTTTTATCGAAATTCTCGTGGTTGCCGCTGGCGTGCTGCTCACCAGCACTGGAGATTTCCTGAACGCCTTGCGTGATATACGCTATCCGTTGTGGGGCGAGGCCCGTATCCTGCGCACCCTGCAATCTATGCGCGCTAGCTGGGCCACCATCCACTTCACTGCTTTCGGCCTCTCCTACCTGCGGGACCACTTTCATTCCACCCCGACCGACATATTGCAGGCGTTCTAAGTTTGCCCTCAGCAATTAACTCAACTGCAATGTACTGGTCTTTGGCGCCCTTGGCAAAGTAAAGTAAAAAGTGCTTCCCGCGCCTTGATTGCTCGAGAGCCAGATACGTCCTCCATGAGCCTCGACAATTGCACGCGCCACAAACAGGCCCAGACCGATGCCCGAATATTGCCGGCTGGCCGTATTACGCACCCGGTAGAAACGCTCAAAAATGTGATCGAAATACTCCGGACTTACGCCAATGCCCTCATCGATCACGCTGATCAGGTAGTCGTTATTTTGCTCTTCCAGTTTCACCGTCACCTGCCGGCCCTGGGGTGAAAACTTCACCGCGTTATCCAGGATATTCCCGACGACCTGGCTAATACGCGCCTGGTCCGCCACCACTTTGCTATCGAGTACCTGGATATCGAAGTAGATCGTATGCTGCTCCGCGCTTACCTGGGCCTGCCGCACGCGCTCCGATAACAAATCGGCCAGGTAGAAGTTAGAATACTGCAGGTGCAACTCACCCCATTGCACCCGTGAAAGGTCGAGCAGATCATTCACCAGCCGCTCGAGATGCTCAGTCTGGCTCTGCACAATATGCAGGCTCCGCAGATCGTAGCTTTCCGGTGGCTCAGCCGCTGAACCGGACTTCTTCTGGGCCTGCCGCGCCTCGCGTAAGCGCCGCTCGATGCGCCGCATCAGGTGTTGCGTGTAACCCTTGATAGCCGTTAATGGCGTGCGTAGCTCGTGTGAAACAACCGAGACAAACTCGTCCTTCAGTTTCTCGATCTGCTTATGATAGGTAATGTCATTTAGAACAGCCACCACCCCTATCGGTCGTACCGGGGAGACACTGGCATTGTGCAACGGCGCGGCGCTGATGCTCAACGTGAGGGGAACGTTCTCCCCACTAATACCGGCAATCAGCTCCCGATTCATCACCGTGCTGCCTGCCAGGGCCTGCTCAACAATTTCGGCCAGGTCCGATAACCAGCTCACGTTACTTCTGGCGGCCAGTTCGCGTAATGAGGTGGGCGTTTCCTGCTCTACGTCTACCTGTGTCTGGGCAAATAATTCGCGGGCCGAGCGATTCAAGGAGGTGATTGTACCCCGGGCGTCGGTAATCAACAATCCCTCCGCCATGCTGCTGATAATGCGCTCGAGACGATGACGTTCCAATTCTGCCGCGTGCCAGAGCGCCATCTCGCGTTCGTGCAGGCGCACATTTTCCAGCGCAACCGCGGCATAATCGGCAATCATCGTTGTGAGCTGCAGTAGATCTCTATCGAAAGCCCCTTCGCGCTCGTCAAAGAGGCTCAGCATACCAATGATGCGATTCTCTACGGTCAGGGGGATAGTGAGAGAATCACCAACGCTGCTCGCAACGTGCACCATATCGGCATGAAAGGCGCTAAATTCATCCGGCGCATCCAGGTCGGCAACCGTGGCCAACTCAGTGGCCGTCACCCTTGGGAAATCAATTACACTGGCGGCGCGGGCCAGTTTCGCAAAAATTTCTTGTAAAAATGTACTGCTGAGAGGATAACGAGGAATGATGGAGAGTTCTATAGGGTCACCTTTTAACAAGATGGAACAGGCCGAGAAACTGTAGAGCTCTTGTAGCGTAGCAAGGAGCGCGCGATGAACCTGGAACCGATCAATCGCCGCAACAAAACGCTTCCCAATAGTATTGAGAAATTCCATCTGGTGACGAAGAGCGGTGAGACGATCCTCATCTTGTTCAATGAGGGAGCGATACGCGCTTTCCGTTACCCTCGATTCTGGCTGCACGCTGCTCTCCAAATCCCTTTATCCAGGCAACTTCCTCAAATGACGTGCCACTTCGTCATGAAGCGGCGGTACGATCAGGTCTCCGGTCAGTTCTTTTAAACCGGCAAAGCATTCCCGCAATAACGCATCCATTCCCGCTGCGAGCTCCATAGGTGTAACGCTGCTTAACTGCTCACGCACTATCGCGGGAACAACTTCAGTATACGGCATCTTTTCTAGAAAATGCAAAAAAGGGTATTCGCTGGCCACTCGTCTCGCGGCACCCTGCACCAGCACACGAGTGGTCGCTTTCCCTAAAAATGGTGTGACACGATCATCGATAAGCTGGATAGCCTTCAAGTAGGCCTCAGTAACCTGCTCATGGGAGACGGAAGAGGAGTTATCAGACATATTCGGCATATACATCGTTGCCTCTCCCTTCACTGCTTCGGCGAACTCTCTTATTACCTATTATAACATAGTTCCCTAGCAGATTGTAAGTGGGTAATCTACCAGTAAGTACAAATTATGCAAATGTAGCAGATAATACGATACCCTCGAATAACATTTGCAAACATTTGTGTCTATATTGTAACACAAATGTTTCGTATACAGCCTCTAATGGTAGCAACGATCCATATCTCACATCGTAACCCACCGGCTCAGTACTGATTTGCCCCGTACAACCTGCCGCCGCTTCTAGATGCTCTTACATTTCTTGTACCAAAAAGTACTAGCCGGATCACATACGAAAAGGGATAAACACAACTTCTTGCGTCCATCCCTCACTACTTGATAAAAGTTTATAGTGCGCTCTCAGGGAACCAGCCTGAAGAGGCGGGCCAGCCACAGCCGGAATCCCTTCAACGCCGGTTTATTATCGGCACCATAATTTGCTGCTATATCAAGTAAACGCTGGCGCCCCACTTCTTTACGTGCCCTTTCCTCTTCTGCCGCCTCCTGGATCGCGTAACGCTCACGCTGCTCTTCAATAGCATGCTCAAAATGGTCAAGACGAATCTGGAAAGGTGATGTTGAGGCTTGACCTGGAGTTGGAGTAGTTTGTGCCGGCGATACTGTGTCATCCCCAGCCACAGCAGAGGTAGTGCTACTCCCAGTATTCATATACGCCGTTCCGTTAGCTCCAGCTTCGTTGCTCGCAGTCCGTGGCTCTCCTACCTCAGTAACCTGCACGTGACCGGCGGTCAGCTTCGGAGCGATCCACTCACGCAATGCCAGTAGCGAGGCGCGCCGGCAGATTGCTTCGATATCCGCGCCACTTCGCCCCCCGGTCATGCTGGCCAGCTTTTCCATCGTGATCTCTGGAGCGAGAGGACGACCGCGCGTATGAACAGCGAAAATGGCCGCACGTTCGATTTCATTGGGGTACTCAAGCTCAACCACGAGATCAAAACGACCCGGTCGCAGTAAGGCCGGATCGATCAGTTCGGGACGATTGGTGGCCGCCACCACGATCACGCCGGTACGCCCTTCGATGCCATCCATTTCGGTAAGCAGTTGCGCGATAACCCTGTCACCAACATGGCCGTCTATATCACCACCGCGGCGCGGCGCGAGCGAATCAAGTTCGTCAAAGAAAACGATACAGGGTGCAGCCTGTTTTGCACGCCGGAAGATCTCGCGTATCCCTTTTTCCGATTCGCCGACCCATTTTGAAAGCAGTTCCGGCCCCTTAATTGAGATGAAGCTTGCTTCGCATTGATTAGCAATCGCCCGCGCGATCAATGTTTTGCCCGACCCAGGAGGCCCCGATAGCAGCACACCGCGTGGAGGTTCAACCCTGGCGTGACTATATATTTCCGGAAAGCGCAAAGGCCACTCTACACCCTCCGTCAACAAGGTCTTCACCTTCTCGAGGCCGCCGATATCATCCCACGATGTTTCGCTGACTTCGACATAAACCTCACGGGTCGTTGACGGCTCGACTTCGCGCAACGCCACCTGAAAATCGGCCATCGTTATGTTCAAGTTCACCAACGTCTCATAAGGGATATATCCGCGCTGGTAATCGATATGGGGGAGAACACGGCGCAGCGCGATCATGGCCGCCTCGCGGCATAATGCTTCCAGGTCCGCTCCAACGAAGCCTGGCGTCAGCTGTGCCAGGCGCGCAAAGTCAATATCATTCGCCAGCGCCGCGTCGCGGCTATGAATCTGCAATATCTCCATACGCCCGCGCACATCAGGCACGCGCAAAGCGATTTCGCGGTCGAAACGGCCGGGACGGCGCAGCGCCGGATCAAGGGCATTTGGCTGGTTAGTAGCTCCGATTAACACCACCTGGCCACGTGATGCCAGGCCATCCATTAATGCCAGCAATTGCCCCACGATACGCCGTTCAACCTCCCCGCCAGTCTCGGCGCGTTTAGGCGCCAGCGCGTCCAGTTCATCGATGAAGATAATGCTAGGCGCGCGTCGTTGCGCCTCCTGAAACACTGAGCGCAGCCGCGATTCGCTTTCCCCATAGAACTTGTTCATGATCTCAGGGCCATTAATGACGAAAAAGGCCGCGTTCGTCTCAGAGGCAACTGCCCGTGCGATCAATGTCTTACCGGTGCCCGGAGGCCCATACAGCAACACTCCTTTTGGTGGCTCGACGCCCAGGCGGTCGAAGACGGCAGGGTATTTCAACGGCAGTTCGATCATCTCGCGGATGCGTTGCAATTCCTTACCCAGTCCGCCGATGTCCTCATAGCTAACGCGTCCGAGACCACCGGGTCGCGTGGCCCCGCGGGCCTGCGCTCGTACAATAGTGCTCGCATGTACCAGTACCGCTTCCGTATCGATCACCGCCTGCGGTTGGACCGGGGGCACGAGATTTTCCAGCTCGCCCGTGTTGCGCTTTTCAATAGTATAGCTGGGAGTAGCAGGCGTGGTACTGATGATCAAAAATTCGCGCGGCGCGGCTCCCGGTGTGCCCACGCGTAGTAAATCGCCGATAGTCACAGGGAGGCCTACCAGGTATCGAGCAATATATTGCAACTCGCTTTCCTGGATGGGCGCACCGCTCGTTAGGGGGAGCAGCGTTATTTTTTCAGCATTGCTGACGCGTGCCTTACGAACGGTGACGCGCTCACCCAGGCCCGATGCGCTATTCTGCCGTACCTGGCTATCCATCTGGATAGACTGCTTGCCACGATCTATAGCGCTGTTTGGGAGAACCTTGGCCGCGGTTGTGCGCGCCCCGCTGATCAGCACGATATCTCCAGGCTGGCAACCCAGGCGCGCAATATCATTCGGGTCCATCCGCGCGACGCCTCGTCCAACCTGAAAGCCCTCGACGACAACTAATTGCAGCGTATTTGTATCTCTACCTGGCAGGCCCTCCGCATTCTGCGGGCCGTTGTTATTTGGAGCGATGGTCGTATTGTCCGCAACATTCTCCGGTGGGAGTTTGCTGGTCGTTCTGCCCGTGTGCGGAGTATCTCCCACGTTTCGAAATTCCTCCATGAGCCTTCTCTCTTCCGAATTTTGATGAAGTAATGATTCCTTCTATTTGACTATCACATGTACGAGAGGCGAAAGGAAAAGTTGAAAGGAGATGAATCAGTTCAAATTGTGTCAGCGCAATGGCCGGCGTATGTCGATAGCTGCTTCTGTAAGCATAGTAAAGTTTCCCTGCAGTTTTTCGCTGTATTTCCGAAGCATATTGACCACGACCTGTGCCCTGTGTTCTATTGGTATGCGTGTTGATATTCGTAACAGTATGACTCCAGCGGTGGGCCTCTTCTCGTCAAGAACTAATCGTTCGAAGTCCTTATCTGAGGTGATAAGCAGAGAGCACTGCTTATATGCCATGTCTAATATGTCTTTATCTGCAACGCTGCGTGTTACATACTCGACCTGATAGCCTTCTTGCCTTAGACGCGTAGTGATCTTTAAAGGCACATTTTCATCAACGTAAATTATCATCATACGGCCTGATCGAGCGGGTAGGTTACTTCCATCCTCAGCGTATCGGCTGCGAATGCCAGCGCCGCATAAATGGCATCGCGAGTGAGGCGAGGATATTCCTCAAGCAGCTCTTCAATGCTTGTTCCACCAGCGAGTTCATCGAGAATTTGCTCGACAGCAATTCTTGTGCCTTTAATGGCCGGTTTGCCGAACAAGATATTAGGATTTGAGGCGATAAACTGTCTGTAATCTGGCATACCGGGTCTTCCCTTATCCTTTTGCTCAACTGTCTCTATGCTGCTGATTGTATCCTATTCCCGCCAAAACGTCAAAGAATCAGAAACAGCCATTCCATGTTATGCTACCCACACCCTCACTGTTTTATCTGCCCCACCAGAGGCGATATGCTGCCCATCAGTTGCCCATTCCACAACATAGACCGCGTCAGAATGTCCGCGATAAATGTAGGCGTTATTCCCGGTGGCCGCGTCCCAGACCTGCACGGTTTTGTCCGCTCCCGCCGACGCGATGTACCTGTTGTCAGGCGACCATGCCAGAGCCAGTACGCGAGCCATATGCCCCGTGTAGGTGATAGCGCGGTTCCCTGTTGCGGCATCCGCGACCTGAACAGTTTCATCTGCGCCTCCCGAAGCAATACTTCTACCATCAGAAGCCCATCCCACCGCGTACACAGAATTATACAGACCTGCGTGCCCATGGTAGGTATACAGCAAAGGATTTTCTACCGCAATACCCCAGACTTGCACAGTGGTATCTGCGCTACCAGAAGCCATGTATTGGCCGTTGGGCGACCACGAAGCAGCATAGACCGCGCCGCTATGCCCGCGATAGATAAAAAGGGTAGTCCCTACTGTATTAGGGGTTGTGGATGGAGTCGGAGAGGGTGGAGCAGTGAAACGGGTTGTGGGTGACGTTGATGCACCCTGTCCTCTCGCAATGAGCGCCCAGATCGTACCTCCTGCTGCTGCAATGCCCGCCGCGCCTAAACCGATCAGGAATTTACGCCGCGAGATTTTGGCCTTGCCTGCTAAAGAAGTAGAAGGCTCAGGAAGTTCCGGTAAGTGCGGTGTGTGAACTGGCGCAGGCTGCGTTGCCGGAAACGAAAGGTTCCCCTCAGAATGTTGTAATGCAAATGCCGGACCTTCCGCATAATGAGTCGGTGCATACAAGCCATCAGTAAGCGGTTTTCCTTCAGGTGACGCCGCACGCCGCATTGTCAACTCCTCACCCTCACCCGGTCCTTCTTCTGTAGAAGATAGTAACGGGTCAGCAGCTACCAGTAAGTCGCAGGCCTCTTCAAAAGCTGAAGCCATAGCCTCGACTGTAGGGTAGCGGTTCTGCGGGTTCTTAGCAAGCACTTTGTCTATGATGGCTTCGATAGCAGGCGAGATAGCCGGTACTTTTTCGTGCAAAGGTGGTGGCGAGGCAAACAACTGCTGGCTACATAGTTCGGTAAAAGAGCCGTGAAAGGGTACCTGGCCACTCAGCCATTCGTACATTACGATGCCCAGCGCATACTGATCGCTGGCAAGCTGCGCTTTCCCCTCGATTTGTTCGGGCGCCATATAGGTTGCTGTACCATAAACCTCCTGCAGGCCGTCAAAATGCGTACTTCGCAAAATCAAAGCAATGCCGAAATCGCTAAGTACAACCTCGTCGTTGCTGTTCAGTAGCATATTCTCCGGCTTCACATCGCGATGAATCAGGTGTTGCTCGTGAGCATAATCAAGGGCAGAGGCAATTTGTTTGATGTAGGGAAGGATGGTAAGAGGAGATTGTGGAATGCCCCTGGGAAAGCGTTGCCGCAGTGTACCATTAGGCGCGTAATCCATGATCAGATAAGGAATTCCCTGCTCCACGCCAAAATCCAGCACGCGCACAATATGTGGATGGATTAAACGAGCAATCATACGTGCCTCATTGAGGAAGTTTTCCTGCTCGCCCGCCTCCAGGCATGTTTGTAATACCTTTATCGCTGCCTGAGTGTTGAGGTACACGTGTTCGCCCAGGTAGACTTCGGCAAAGCCACCCGTTCCCAGGAGATGCACCAGCCGATAATGACCAAACTGCTCCCCTACACGGTCTTGCATGGTACACCCCCTATCCTTGCGTTTCTCCGGTCATGATAGCGACAAATGCTATCCTGATCATGACACGTTTTACCCGCCCGTATCTGGTTTTCTCAGGCAAACCTCTCTTTCTCATCAGTACGTCTTGTGATTTCGCGGCATCATACTATCGTTTCGCATTCCACAACGTCGTTCTCGCATCAACGCTCGAAGCACGCCCCGCCTCTATCATCGTGCGCCGTAAAAAGTAGCCCCCCACTAAAACCAGCAGCGAAATGGCAATCCCTCTAGCATTTCTGGTCTTTCCCGCACGCCGCTGCAACAGCGCAAGCGTCGTGAGCAGCCAGGGCAAAGCCAATCCGCTCCCAAATACAAACCGCCAGAATGTCATTCCATGCTGTGCAGGAGCAGTACCAACAAGCGCACGCGCGGCTCGCCCACTGCCTCGCAGGAAAGTAAATAGTGCGGTCATTTCGACGAGCAACGCCGCCCATTCAAAGCGCTCAAGTTTGTGCAATGCCTGCGCGGGAGCTCCAACCAGTCGCAATACCAGTGAGATCAACGCACCGCTGGTTGAAATAGCTGAGGAGATAAAAACCGCGCCGAGCACTTTGCTGCGCGCCCATAATGGAACGCTTGTTGCCGCCAGCAGTACTCCGGTATAGCCCCCCAGAAACAGACCAAAAGCCGTTCCGGGCAGCGCAATCAATCGCTGTGGCAGGGCCGCCAGCATGCGCGCTCCCCACCAGCGTCCCAGCGCTCCATCCCTCGCGGCCTGAATGGCAGCCGTAACTCCACTGAAGAACGAGAAACTCAGCAGCCCCCACGTGCCCATAGACATCGGTGATTTGACCTTGAAAATGCGCAGCATGTGCAGAAAGCGCTCAGGCCTGCCCAGGTCCTTGATGAGCAGGATTGGGCAGGGAATCAAGGCCAGCAATGAAAGATAATAGCCCGCGCGCGCAATAGCCCGGTCATCCTGCCCGCCAAAAAGCGCTACGATGCTGGCAATAACATAATTGCCTGCCGCCAACCCACCAAAAAAGAAATACCAGATAATCTCCCAGCGCCACAGGGGAGCTTTCAATACCGGGTAGTCATAGTAGGAAGGCTCTTGTAGTTCCTGCTCTATATCAGGCTTATATCCCGTCGTCAACACAGCCAGCTGCTCAGCCAGCTCGGTAAGTGCGAGACGTTCCCGCACAAACTGCAAGGGCATGCCTGCCCTCAACTGCGACCCAATTGGCACCCGTGTTTCTTGCATTTCAAAAACCCCTCTCTGGTTCTCTATCCTTTTAACAGGTGCATAGAATGACTACGCGACTGTGAATAACTACGCGGTAAAGCCGCATAGGGGCCGGTTGATTGTGCCCCTCTGTTCATTCTCTAAAAAATATAATACCAAGCAACCCCAACACCATCGCCGCCACAATCGTCCAGAATGAGGCCGGAGCGACATTATTTGACGGCCGGGCCGGGTTTTCCGGCAGATTGTACACCTCGGGCTGATCTAGCAGTAGAAAGAATGCATGCAGTCCACCCTCAAGGATATCATCATCGACACCATAAAGACGTGCCCCGGCAACCCCGCGCCTCTGCAAATCTCCCAGCCGTTCGCGTGCCCGTGCCTTCAGCTGGTTGACCTCACCGAATTGAATCGAGTCGGTTGGGCAGGCCTTGGCGCAGGCAGGTTCCATTCCATCTTTCAGGCGATCATAACACAGCGTGCATTTATGCGCCATGCGATCACCCTCCTCGTCACGCGCAATGACCCCAAACGGGCAGGCGACCACACAATAACCGCAGCCATTGCAGATATCCTGCTGGACATAAACTGTGTCGAACTCCGTGCGAATAATGGCTCCCGTAGGGCATGCTTCCTGGCAGGGCGCATTCGCGCAGTGCTTGCACACGTCACTCTGCATCAGCCAGCGCTCAGCGTTGAAAAAAGGCAGCGCCGTTCCTGGTGGTATGAAAGGAATAACGCCATCATTTCGTGCCTCTTCAATGCGTTCTCGCAGATCATCCGCATTGTATGCATTCTGAAATGCAGGACCGAGGTGTTCAATGAACTGCACGTGTCGCCAGGTACGCGCACTCAACTGGCCGGTATTATCATAGCTCGTACCTCTCCAATCGGGAGCCTCCGCCGGTAACTGGTTCCACTGCTTGCAAGCCACCTCACAGGCCTTGCAGCCAATACACAGGCTTGTATCGGTAAAGAAGCCCATGGCAGGCTGGGGCGGCAATGGAGTTTCTTTATTGCCCACCAGGGAAGATAGCATCGCCCGTAGGGGCCGATTGATCACACCGGCCGCCGATTGATCGGCCCTGTGTGTTTGCCTTTCAGAAGATTCGATTGCCATACGATTCCCTCTTGTACTAGCGCAGGGGCCAGATGTATCACGCCCCGGCCTTTGTGAGGCGCGATAATCTGCTCCCTACGGCTCGCGTAGCTGGCCGGAGCGCACATTGCACATGAACGCCTTGGCCTCTTCGATACTCACATTTGGCTCCAATACCATATGTGCCAGGTCATTCGTAATGCTACCCGTCACCTTGCCCTGGAAACCCCAGTGAAACGGCAATCCGATTTGATGCACCACACGTCCCTTGATGCGCAATGGCCTCATGCGCCGTGTCACCATCGCCCGTGCCTCGATCTCGCCACGTGGCGTACTGATGATGATCCACTCTCCATGGCGAATCTTCCGTTCGGCGGCCAGTTCCGGGCTTAGCTCCGCGAAAAGAGACGGCTGCAGCGCGTTGAGCCAGGGCATCCAGCGCGTCATCGGACCGCTCACATGGTGTTCTGTCAGCCGGTAAGTGGTAATCACGATAGGATAGCGCTCATCTCCTACCGTAGACAGGATATTGTCAGGCCGGTCCTGGAAGTACTTTGCCGCCGGATTGCTTTGCTGCCTGTACAACGCATTTGGTACCGGGGCCTCTACTGCTTCATAGTGGGTGGGTAACGGTCCATCTTTGAGCCCTTTTGGCGCAAATAGCCAGCCTTTACCATCCGGCTTCATGATGAACGGATCGCTGCCGGAATGCGCATCCATCCCGACTGCATCCGGGGGAGGTCTATAGCCCGGCGGTTTGTTCGCGGGAAAGTCTGGAACATCCACTCCTGTCCATTTCTGCTGCTCCTCGTCCCACCAAACATACTTCTTGCGCTCCGACCAGGGTCGTCCCTGTGGGTCCGCAGAGGCCCGGTTATAGAGGATGCGCCGGTTGGCAGGCCATGCGAATCCCCATTGCAGGAATGTATATCCTTCCGGGTTTCGCGATGCCGCCCGGTTATTTCCAGGTTCCGGGTACACACCGCTATAGATCCATGAACCGCAGGCCGTGCTGCCGTCACTTTTCAGCACCGTAAAATTCGGCACATGCGGTGCGTCACGCAGTGTATATCTTCCCCCTTTGCCGTCATCGTGGCTATCTGGCGGTTGCACGTAATAGCCGTTAATCTCTTTCAATACCAGTAGCGCATCCGGCTCATCAGTAATGCGCGATCCCGGTTCGGGCTCCTCGCGTTCGTAATCCCACGTCAATGCCTGCAGCGGGCGGTCTCTCGCCTCCTTGCTCTCAGCATACAGCTCTTTCAAACGCTTGCCCAGCTGGTAAACAAACCACAGGTCGGAGCGAGCATCGAGCGGGGGATCGACCGCCTTGTCGCGCCATTGGATCAGGCGCTGTGTGTTGGTGAAGCTGCCCTCTTTTTCCGTCGAAGCGGCGGCAGGCAGTAGAAACACCTCCGTCTTGATCTTGCTCGAGTCCACCGGTTCCGTCTCTGGCCCAAATCCTGGCTGCTTGTACCAGAATGCGGCTGATTCGACTTCATACAGGTCACGCACCACCATCCAGTCCAGTTGTTCCAGCGCCTTGCGCTGCATGCGCGCGTTCGTGCTGCCCGCCGCGGGGTTTTGCCCAAACAACAAATAGCCCTTGACCTTGCCGTCCAGCATCGCATAGCTGGTTGGCAGGTGCGAATGGTCACCGGTAATCTTGGGCAGCCAGCGATACGCGCAGTTGCCATCCTCCTCGTTGGCGGCATCTCCATACCACGCCTGTAACAGGCTGCGAATATAAGCCGGGGTGTTTGACCACCAACCCAGCTTTTGCCCTGCGCTATCGATGTACTCCTGCAAGGTCTGCTGTGACTGTACATTTGAAGGCGCATCCCTCTTTTCTCCCCAGGTGGTTGCATCAGGAGAATCTTCCGCGCGCGGCCGCGGCTGCACGAACGCTGCTGGCTGTGGCATGTAACCTGCCAGCAGATCGTACAAAGTCGGCACATCCGTCGAACCCTGGATCGAGGCGTGTCCGCGCAAGGCCATGATACCCCCACCCGGACGACCAATATTGCCCAGCAGCAATTGCAACATCGCCGCCGTGCGAATGATCTGTACCCCTTTCGATTGCTGCGTCCAGCCAACCGCGTAGCAGATGGCCGATGTACGTTCCCGCCCGGAGTTCTCGATCAGCGTCTGCGCGACCTTCAACCACTCCTCGCGTGGTACTCCACACACCTGCTCCACCATTTCCGGCGTGTAGCGAGCAAAATGGCGCCGCATAATCTGGAAAACGCACATTGGATGCTGCAACGTCGGGTCGGTTAAGGGTCGACCATGTTCGTCACGCTGGTACTCCCAGCTGCTCTGGTCGGCATAGGTGCCCGTTTCAGGATCATAACCGGAGAAGATTCCATCCAGGTCCTCGGTATCGCGGTAATCCTCTCGAATCAATGTCGCGGCGTTCGTGTAATTCACCACGTACTCATGAAAATAGCCGCCGCTTTCAAGCAGGTGACGAATAATCGCACCCAGAAATACAATATCGCTACCTGCGCGGGTCGCAACATATAGATTGGCCAGGGCCGAGGTGCGCGAGTAGTGGGGGTCCACATGTATTACTTTCGCCCCGCGTTCCTTCGCCTTGACGACATTCGCAAAAGCCACAGGATGGGCCTCCGCCATATTGCTGCCCATAATTAAAATGGCATCGCTATTCACCAGGTCCTGTGGAAATGTTGTGGCGCCGCCACGTCCAAGCGTTGTACCCAGACCGGGTACCGTCGAACTGTGTCATATACGGGCCTGGTTCTCAATAGAGACAATTCCCAATCCGCCGGTGAAGAGCTTCTTCATTAAATAATTCTCTTCAACATCCAACGTAGCCCCGCCAAGCGATGCAATGCCCAGCGTGTGATTCACCTCGCGCCCATCGGGAAGGCGCTCCACAAAGGTCTCATCGCGCGTCTTCTTAATGCGTTGCGCAATTTGCTCCATCGCCCATTCCAGCGACTTCACTTCCCAATGGTCGCTGTACGGCGCGCGATAAAGCACCTGTTTCAAACGGCTCGGATTGACCGTGTACTGGAAAGTCGCCGATCCCTTCGGGCAAAGCGTCCCATGATTAATTGGACTATCGGGATTGCCCTCGATATCAATCACCTCACCATCCTTTACGTACACATTCAATCCACAGCCCACTGCACAGTAGGGGCACACGCTCTTCACCACCCTCGCATCTCGTATGCGAGGAACTTTCGTCCGGCTCTCGCTGCTGAAAGGTTGTGTTCTGGAGCCAATCTGCATCACCTCGGAGATGGTGCCTTGTACGGGTGCGGGTAACATTGAAATCTCTTGCATAATCCTCTTCTTTCTCTCGTGCAGTCGTCTAACTCACCGCCGGCGTGCGACGTAGGTATAAAACGCATCGCGTCCAGGGGAGGCGTCCGCTGATAAAAGTAAAGGTGGCTCAAGCCCGAGTCTACTAGTAATATTTTATCACTTTTTTTCTCTGGTAGCCCGGTTCCACGCCAGCAGCGAATACAATATCTCGTCATGTCGCCTGCTACCCATCAATCGATCCCGCGTGGCTGCAAAAAAAATCTTAAAAGCCGGGCTGTAGGGACAGTGGTTTGTCCCTGTCCTCATGACCCCCATCAATGTCTCCCAATCCATCATTTGCCAGGAAACTCCCCATTCGACAAAAATCAAGTAAACAATAGACTTGATTACTTGTAGGGTTTGAGATATACTTCCTGAAAGCCAATATTTTGACACACTTAAATGTGCTCTGGCACACAATGAAGTACGCCAGCTAATTTTGATATGCAAGTCCACTCTTCCTGTCCTGCCAGAGTGCTTTGCAATGGCCGCATAGACTGCGACTACTACCGCTCCGACCGGATGACGGCGAAGCCGTAGCCGCGCTGTAGCGTGCTGATTGATCCAGCGCGCCGGTGTTTCCGGTCGGAATAAGATCGTGAGATTCAGCGTGCCGGCGTTGACCTGTTCATTGAATAAGGAACCGGGCAGGACGGTCAGATGCCTTTGTCTGGGGCAAAGGTCAGATATCTCAATCGTGCATCCACAGCAATAGAAGGGGCTGACGACACTCATGCAACCATTGAAACAAGATAACCGGGAACCGAAAGTTCCTGATCGGGGCCGGCCCGCGCCAAAAACAGCTAAAAAAAGGCTCGGCTGGCTTCGTTTTGGCCTTCCTGCAATTCTCCTATTTCTAGGAATGATGATCGTTACAGCCATAGCGATTCGTGTTGTAGTCGGCAATAGCGGCCAGGCGAATACGTTGGATGAACCAATTAGCTATGTGTTGAACCTTGCCGATCAGCATGCGCTCCAATCCGTCACTATTAGTGGCGATGATATTTACGCTACCGCTAAAAATGGCCAGCAGTATCATGCCATAAAAGAAGATGGGCAATCTGTCACGGAAATTTTCCGTCATGATGGGGTCACGGTTACCGTTGACGCTGGACAGCCCAATGCCTGGGTCCAGGGCGTCATAGACGTTGTCTTCGTTGCGCTCGTTGCCGGCGTGCTGCTTTTCTTCTTGCGTCGTGGTGGCCTGGGCAGCCAGTTCAGTACGTTTGCGCGCTCGAAAGCCAAACGCTTCAATGAAACGCATCCTACCGTGCTCTTTAAGGATGTTGCCGGCGTCGATGAAGCCAAGATCGAATTGCAGGAGATCGTTGAGTTCCTCAAATATCCCGAACGCTTTACTGCGATGGGGGCTCGTATCCCCAAGGGTGTCTTGCTCGTCGGAGCGCCCGGCACCGGCAAAACCCTCATTTCCCGTGCCGTGGCGGGCGAGGCCAATGTCGCATTCTATAGTATCAGCGGCTCCGAATTTGTCGAAATGTTCGTCGGCGTTGGCGCATCGCGTGTCCGTGACCTCTTCAAAGAGGCCAAAGAACATACCCCCTGCATCGTCTTCATCGACGAAATCGACGCCGTAGGGCGCCAGCGTAACAACACCGGTACCGGTGGCAACGACGAGCGCGAGCAAACCCTCAACCAGCTCCTCGTTGAAATGGATGGCTTCGATAAGCAAACCAATATCGTCGTTATTGCAGCCACCAACCGCCCCGATGTGCTCGACCCCGCTCTCCTGCGCCCCGGGCGCTTTGATCGCCAGGTCATGCTTGATAAGCCCGATATTCGCGGGCGCCTCGCTATCCTCGAAGTCCATGCCCAGGGCAAACCTTTTGCCGAAGATGTTACCCTGACTGGCCTTGCGCGTCAGACTGTCGGCTTCTCCGGCGCCGACCTCGCCAACTTGCTCAATGAGGCCGCCTTACTCGCCGCCAGGCGCGGCCAGGGCGTTATCAGCAAACCGGAACTCGACGAGGCTATCCTGCGCGTTATGGCCGGGCCCGAACGCAAGAGCCGTGTGATTACCGAGGCCGAAAAGTCCATCATCGCCTATCATGAAGTTGGCCATGCCATTGTCATGCGTTCCATTCCGGGCGCCGATCCCGTCCAGAAGGTAACAGCCATCGCGCGTGGTATGGCTCTCGGCATCACCGTTCAGGCTCCCAGCGAAGACCGCTATCTCATGCGCCGTTCTGAACTGCTCGCCAAGATGGCCGGTGCCATGGGTGGACGGGCCGCCGAAGAAATCATCTTTGGCGATATCACTACCGGGGCCAGTCAGGATATCGAGTATGTCACCAACATTGCGCGCCGTATGGTCTGCGAATTTGGCATGAGCCCATTAGGCAACATCGCCATCAAAAAAGATTCCGATGGCGCCGCTATGATTAGCGCGGAGACTGCTATGAAGATCGATAAAGAAATCTCTGCCCTCGTCGATCAGGCCTATGAAACCGCGCTCAACATCCTGCGGGAGAAAAAAGACAAATTGATCGAAATCGCTGAGCATCTCATCGAAGTCGAAACCATCGACGGTTCCGAACTCGATGCCATGCTCTTTGCCGCATAGTTTCTATGACACGTACATTTATTGCGCTTGAATTAGATGAATCCCTGCGGCATTTGCTGGATAGCGTGATTGACGGCCTGGCTCACCGCTTGCCAGGCGTACGTTGGGTCGATCCTGCGGGGATCCACCTCACCCTCGCCTTTCTGGGCGAGCTTTCGGATGAACAATTGGCGGCAGCTGGGCGGGCTGCCGCAGTGGCGGCACAGCAAAGCAGGCCGTTTGAGCTGTGCCTGAAAGACCTCGGCGCTTTCGGTTCGCCTCGTCACCCACGTGTCATCTGGATGGGAATCGAAGAGTCATCCGGCAACCTGGTTCGCCTGCATAGCATCCTGCATAGAGAACTACTGCAGCGCGGCTTCGAGGTAGATACTCGCCCATTCTCGCCTCACCTGACCCTCGCCCGCGTCAAACAACCACTGAGTCCTGTCGAGCTGCAAACCTTGCAGCGCCTGCTCGCCAGTAAAGCGTCCGCGTCATCCTCATCTCGCCAATACATGCGGCATTTGAGCGTCATGAAAAGCGAATTATCGAGGTCAGGGGCAAGATATACCTGTTTGCAGGCATATGCGCTGGGCAATCACTCTGATAGTTCAGGGGAAATGGAGTAGAAAACCTCTTTGCACCTCTTATTGTACTCCTCGGGTCCAAGCCTTCACCAGGGGACCTGCCTGGTACCCACCGCTTCATTTTGTGCGCAAATCAGGTGCGCGAGATACGAGGAACAGGCCGAATCTCATCGAACGATTGAGACAAATGGATCTGACCTGATGGCTGTTGACGACCAAATAGGGCAGGGCTCATCGGGTCATGCTCTAGACAGGGACAAGCCCTGTCCCTGTCTAGAGCATGACCCGAGTAATCATTCAGCGTGTGGCACGCATGGATTAGGCATGATACCACTGCTCGAATCGAGATAGCTCCATTGAATATTGGGCGCACCATATTGCAGGTCGCGACCGAAATCATTCACTGTAGAGCCGCGAATATCGTTGCCGAAGGTGAATGTACAACTGTCACCATGCCCGGATTGGGCGAAGAATGGATAGAACTCTGCTCCGGGCGGTGGAACCGTACACCTGGCAAGATGATCTCGCGTACACGTTTTTTCCGTGGCCAGCACTTCGGTATCGAACTGGAGTGAAGTGTAGGCATGCGTGTAGTCTGACTGGCCATCGGGCGAGCTGACAGGCCCAATGCCATTACCCAGCACCGAACTCATCACGACCGGTGTCGGTGTATGCCCCGTACCGTCGGGCCAGTCGGGCAAGTAGGATGAGCCATCGAAGTCAACGTCTCCCCCCAATCTGAAATTAAGGCAACCGGGCAGCGTCGGTCCCTTGAAGCAGGGTGGGTCATCCTTGTCTCCATCTCCACCGGGGCCAGGAGTGAAGTGGCCGATCTCGGTATCGTAACCGACATTGCCCTGTCCCAGTCCCCAGTTGAGGAAGTTTCCAAATTTCGTCGTCGAGTACTCAGGATGGAAGCTGAACTTCGTTGGTTTGCAGGTATTTAGATCCAGGTCCTCAAAGCCATTTTTGGCGCTGGCCACCATGTAGCCTGATTTTCCCGTCGTGAGGTCTTCGATCTTGTTCAGCATCCCATCAGAGGTATCTTTGACCGTTATCTTGAGCTTATCGCCCTGGTTCATCAGCAACGTCTCTTTGTTGGGCGTAAATGTCGAGCTGTTGGCATCAGCCGGCCCAGGAGGCCCGGGCGGAACGCCATTCATCTGGATGAATGAAAAGTTGACCGGCTCGGTGCAGTTCGGATTGCAGAAGGACATGTCCGGGTTGCATTCCAGGCTGTCGATGTTCAGCGCGGCACACCAGTGTGTGCTGTCACAACTGATCTTGTGAATGAACGGGTAAAAGCCGGGAGGATACAGCTGCAACTCGAGGAAGGCAGAGCCTGATGTATTGGGGTCTCCAGCATAGCGCGCTGGATGATTCTGGTCGCTGTCAGGGATGCAGGGCTTCTGTGGAAACGACCTGGGGTCGCAGATCACCATGCCCACCCAGAGGGCAATCGTATCCTCAAAGGTCTGAGTTGCCGGTAATGCATGCTCGGTGGGCAGCGTAATCTGCCACTGTACATTATTGCCCGAACCGGGGGAATTCGAGAAGAAGTTGACCGTTGGCTCGTCGTGGCCAATATAGTGACCGTTGTCATAGAAACGCTCGCCGTCGTAGCCAATGGGGTCAGTACACAGCAGCGTGTCCTTAATCAGCTTCTGGATTTTACTGAAGCCGTTACAATCCAGGTCGCCCTGGGCGGGAAACGAATAGGTAGCACCTGGCGCAGCAGCTTGAGCAGTAACAGTAGAAATAGCCGGAGGTAATGCAATCACTGTCAACAAAATCAGGGCAGTTAGTAGCAGTACCAGTTTTGACCGGGTCCGGTTTCTCATAATGAACTCCTAAAATAAACACCCAAGAAGGTACAAATAGTTGAAAGGAAACGAAAAGGGGGAAATAGCAAGATAGCCTCGCTATTTCCCCTCGCAGGCCGTTCGCTCAAAGCGTTAATCGTTGCCATGCGGGGTACAAGGATTTGGCTGTACTCCGCTGCTGTTCGTTCCGAAGAACCAGGCAAGATATGGCGTGCCATATTGCTGGTCACGGCCGAAATCGTTCACCGTGGAACCCTGGATATCGTTACCGAAGGTGAAGCGGCAGCTTGCCCCCACGCCAGACTGGGCAAAGAACGGGTAGAACTCGGCTCCAGGAGGTGGTACAGTGCAGCCATCGCCGCTCGGCATACAGGTGCTTTCAGACGCGCCCACATCCGTTTCGATCTGGTACGTTGCGAAACCATGCGTGTAATCGTTCGACCCATTTGGTGCGCTGAGGGGCCCAAAGCCATTGTGCGAGATGGACCCGAACTTAACGGGAGTGGGATTATTATGTCTTCCGTTAGGCCAATCAGCTACATACGATGACCCATCAAAGTCAATGTCTCCACCTTGAGCAAAGTTGAGACAGCCGGGGCGAGTCGGTCCCGGGAAGCATGGCGGGTCGTCCTGGTCGTTATCACCATTGGCTCCAGGGGTGAAGTGACCAATTTCCACTGCGACACCTAGAGCCGCCTGTAAAGCTGCCCAGGGTACATCGTTCCCCAACTTTGCCGTCGAGAATTCAGGATGGAAGGAGAATTTGGTCGGGGCGCAAGTGTTCAGATCCAGGTCCTCGAAGCCGTTCTTTGCGCTGGCAACCATAAAACCCGACTTGCCCGTAGTTGTATCAAGCACGGTCGTTTTCACGCCATTAGAAGTATCCTGGAGTGTCACATCGAGTGTATCTCCCTGGCCCATGAAAAGCGTCTGTTTGTTTGGCGTGAAGGTGGAGTTGTTCGCATCGGCAGGTCCCGGAGGTCCGGTGGGAATGCCGTCTTTCTGGATGAAAGCAAAATTGACAGGCTCAGTACAATTGGGGTTGCAGAATTTGAAACCGAAGTTGCATTCCAGGCTGTCGATGGTCAGGGCCGCACACCATTGGTGTATATCGCAGCTGATCTGGTTGATGAATGGCGAGAATCCGGGTGGGTAGAACTGCAATTCCAGAAATGCAGAACCCGCATCCTTTGAATTGTCAACACCGCTGTGATTGCTATCACTATCGGGTGTGCAGGGTTGCTGAGGATATGATTTGGGATCACACATAGCCATATTGAACCAGAATGTGATCATATCCTCAAAGGTCTGCGTGGCGGGCAAGGCATGTTCTACGGGCAGCGTTACTTCCCATTTCACATTGTTGCCAGAGCCAGGAGAATTGGAGAGAAACTGGATAGTTGGTTCATCATGGCCGATATAGTGGCCGTTGTCATAGAACCGGCTATTTTCATAGCCATGTGGGTCCGTGCAAGCCATTGTTTTCTTAATTGACTGCTGGATTTTGCTATAGCCGTTGCAGTCCATTTCACCGCTAGAGGCAAATTTGAACGTGGGGTTGGTTCCTGCCGCAGCGTGCGCGCCAACGCCTGTCACGGCTAACGGGAGCGCGATTGCAGCCAGTACCACTGCCGCAACCAGTGTCAGCGTCAATCTTGACCTGACGAGTCCTTTCATAAACATTCTCCTTTTTCGACATAAATAGTGGGTACGACTTCGAGCGGATAGATATCCTGGTCTTCCTCAGCAAGGGAATATAATGGCTACTGCTTACAATTTAACCATAGAAATATTCCACCATACCTACCCGGCAGGTTAAGATTTGGTGAAGAATGGGTGGAGAAATAGTATCCAGCATGATAAAAACTCCACCTTTCTCTCCGCTATTTTTGCAGAGTTTGATTGCTGGCAGGGATTTCAAAAGATGCTATATAATATATCTACTGGATCAGGTTACATCTGGAGTGAGGGCAAATTGCCCGTTGTCTGGCGCATGTGAAACATAGTGACACTCAAATGCAGGCGTGATACAATATGCCGTAGAGATAGTTTTTGCGGTAAACACCGTAGGCGGCATCAAAGGAGCGCAGGCCGTGAGGAATTTGAGACCACGCCGTACATTGATCCCACGTTGGGATATGCCCTCTGACCCCGTCAAGGCCGTCTTCTGGTTCTTACACTGGTCCTTGCGCCTGCTTGTACGTTTCTTTTATATCCTCATCATTGGGGCGGTCGTATATGAAAGTATCGTCAATGGCCTCGTCGGCTTCGCAGGTACACTGCTGGTTGGTCTTGGTGCCTGGCTGGGTCTGGCAGTCCTGCTGTTCTTCGTGAATGTCACCACCGGCGTCTCGCGCGTCTTTTCGGAGGTCAACCGCCTGCAGCGAAACTATCCACCTCGCACGCAGTCCCCCCCTTTCAATTTCACTGAACCCGGGGAGAATCGCGTCGTTGAGGGCACTATCACCGACCTGGAGGAAGAACGCAGGAAGCGCAGAGGCGAGATGGGTTAGTCTACCCGCGCTCGTTTCTTTCTCTCCACAATCTCCACGCCTCATCTTGCGCTTCTGGCACATGCGAGAGCAACAGCCTTCCAGTTCCCTCGATGCAAAATTCGCCCAAACCAGCCGGTACTACTACTGTTTGTCCCGGCGAGAAAACCTCACCATATTCAAAATTGTTCCCGTATCGTAGTGTTCCTTGCGCGCCAAGTGAGGAAAGAATAATGCAACTCCCCGCTGTTTTGTCTTTCATATAGCCATAAGGAGCGGCGTGCTGGAAGATCAGCTCGCGTGTCACAAAATATGGGCAGGCCACCAGGCAGCGTTCAGTATAGCCTGGGCCACCGGCCATAATCACTGGTTGTACCTTTACAGAGGGTGATGGCGCATAGCGGGAAACATTCAAAGCCTGTTCGATATGCAGTTCGCGTGTATTACCCGCGGCATCCTTGCGCCCATAATCATACATGCGGTAGGTGATATCCGAGTATTCCTGCACCTCGTACAGCAGCACGCCTGCGCCAATCGCATGCACGGTACCGGCCGGCACAAAGATCACGTCGCCTGCTGCAACTGTTTCATGATGCAGCAGTTCCTCCAATCTCACGTTTTCAATCGCCTGCCGCACCTCGTCCCGCGATGTAGGCGCCTTGAAGCCATGGACAACCGCCGCGCCAGGCGCCGCGTCCAGCACGTACCAGAACTCCGTTTTGCCAAGTTTCCCCTGCTCAAAACGCGCTGCATACTCATCATCCGGGTGTACCTGTACCGATAACTTATCGTTGGCATCGATAAACTTTGCCAGCAAGGGGAAACGCTTACCAACCATAGCCACACATTGCTCGCCCAGGAGGTCTGTACCCAGTTCCTCCACCAGCGCCTTCAGCGTCATTCCTGCATACGGTTCGTTCTGCGCAATCGTGTTCAGTTCTGTTTCCCAGGATTCCCCAATCGCCTTATGTGCTGGAAGTCGCTTCCAGCGATTATATTCTAGCCGCCTTCCACCCCAGATTGTCTCGTGTAAAGACGCCTCTAACCGTAGGGGATGTAAATATAAATCATTAACTGGCAAGCAATGTACCCTCAACCTGGCGGCGTAGTTTATCACGCATCACGATCCCCTTGATGCGATTGATCTCCTGCCCATTCTTGAAAAAGATTACTGTCGGGATGCCGTCCACATTCCACTGATTGGTCACATCCTCATTGCCATCTACATCCAGCCTGGCAAAAGTCACACGCCCCTGGTACTCCTTGCTGATCGCCGCGAATTCTGGGTCAAATATCTGGCACGAGCCGCTCCTCCCGGAGGAAAAATCGACCACCACCATTTGTTGCGAGTTGAGTACCTTTTCGGCAAAATCCTGGCTTGTTACATCAATGTACCCCTCTGCGGGGTCTTTAGGGTTTGCCATGATATCCTCTTCATACTCTAATCTATCGAATCTACCTGTCGGCTACTGTGCTAAAAGGGTACCACCCATGCTTCAGGATGTCAAGAAAATTTAACAGCCTTGGAGACTAGGGGCACGATTTAGCGCGTCCTGGGCGGGCCGTTTCTTCATGAATACTTGGATGCCAGCAATTCCTCCGCATCCTCTATCAGATAGCGGTATCCTTGCTCGGTCAAGAAGAGTTGGCGGTTGGCCGAAAATTCCTGGTCGCGCGTATCGCGTGTCACAATGGAGTAGAAGTAAGCCAGCCCGCCGTCGCGCTTGGGACGCAGAATACGCCCCAGGCGCTGAGCCTCTTCCTGGCGTGAGCCAAATGTGCCTGATACCTGGATCGCAACATTGGCATCGGGCAGGTCGATGGCAAAATTTGCCACCTTGCTTACTACCATGCGCTTGATTTCACCGCGTCGGAACTGCTCATACAGTTTTTCACGCTGTGCGTTGGTAGTCCGACCGGTCAGCAGCGGTGCGTCCAGTTCCTGTGCCAGCAGTTTTAGCTGGTCAATGTATTGACCAATAATCAACACCTGGTCATCGATATGGCGCTCCGCCAGGTAACGCGTAATGCTCAGCTTAGTCGGATTCTCCGCAGCCAGCCGGTATTTTTCACGTTCTTCGGCTACCGCGTAATTCAGCTGTTCGTCCTCGTTCATGCCCACTCGAATCTCGTGGCATTCGGCCGTCGCAATCCAGCCCTGCCGTTCTAACTCGCGCCAGGGCACGTCATACTTCTTCGGCCCAATCAGACTGAATACATCTGCCTCGCGCCCATCTTCGCGCACCAGCGTTGCCGTCAAGCCGAGGCGGCGGCGTGCCTGAATTTCCGCCGTAATGCGGAAGACCGGCGCGGGCAGCAGGTGCACCTCGTCATAGATGATCAGCCCCCAATCGTAGCTTGTAAAGAGCGCGAAATGCGGGTAATCATCCTCTGAAATCTCCTCACTCTCTGGCCCTTTCCTTTTACCATCCGCTCCGGGCTTGCGATAGGTCAGAATTTGATAGGTGCTGACGGTAATTGGACATATCTCTTTGCGGTCTCCGGTATATTCGCCGACCAACTCCGGCGGTATATCGGTCTTGTCCAGGATTTCCGAAATCCACTGGCGTACCGCGATTGTATTGGGGGTAAGGATCAATGTCGCCCGCTGTATATCGCTCATCGTAGCCAGGCCCACAATCGTTTTACCCGCGCCGCATGGTAGCACTACCACTCCACTGCCACCGCTAGGAGCCCCGCCCGCGTAAAACGCAGCAGCAGCCGCGTATTGGTACGCCCGCGGCGCGAACCCCTTCCCCTCCGCTGTAACCGGCAGCAGTTTCATAGGCAGGGGCGAGCCATCGCTATAGCCCGCCAGGTCTTCAGCCGGAAAACCAATATGAATCAGCGCCTGCTTGATATGTCCGCGGCGCGACGCGTCAACCTGGATTGTATGGCTATTCAACTGGCGCAGCAAGAAAGGCTGCGTGCGCCTGTGATGCATCACCTCGGCAATCAAGGCAGCATCTTCGGAAATCAGCAGTAGCGCCTCGCCCTCGCGAATCAGTTTGAGACGCCCGTAGCGGCTGATATATTCACGGATATCCACGATAATATTTGAGGGAATATCATATTTGCTATACTGTCGCAATAATTCAAGAATCGTTTGCGCATTCATGCCTCCGGCGGCGGCGTTCCAGAGCGAAAGGGGCGAAAGTCGATAGGTGTGAATATGTTCGGGCGATTTTTCCAGTTCTGCGAACTGTGCCAGCGCATCTCTTGCCTCGGCATGCAGTGGATGATCGACTTCCAGCAGGATGGTGCGATCACTCTGTACAATAACAGGATTATTTGGATTCATGTTACCTCTAAACTCCCGGCATACTCGCCCATGTCTGAAGATATTTCAAAATGGTCGTCACCGCTGCCTCTTCATAATTGCGCATCAGGTGGCGCGCCCCCATAATAACTTTGATGCCCTTGGGACCCTTTTGTTGCTCGACAAACGGTTCCAGTTTATAGAGTGGGCAGAGCTCGTCAAATTCGCTCGTGACGAACAATTTGGGGCGCTCGAATGCTTTAGGAAATCCTGCCTCTGCGCGGAAAAGCGGCAGGCTAATCGCCACAACCGTCCGGACGCGAACATCGAAAGGGGCATAGAGAAGAGCAATATACGCGCCAAAACCGTGACCGATGATACCAACCTTTGCCGGGTTTCCTCCTGGCTGTGCCAGTATGCAGTCAACCGCCCCGGCAAGGTCGAGTGGTTCCAGGCGCCCATCTGTTGGTTGCCCCTGGCTTTTGCCCACTCCGCGAAAATTGAAGCGCAACGCTACCATTCCGGCAGCGGCCAGTTGGCGCGCCAGCGCGACCGTCAACATATCGTTCATATCGCTGCTGGCCGGTTGAGGGTGGCACAAAACAATCAACGGCGCATTTTTCACCTGTGCCGCTCTATGGACTATGCCTTCCAGCAGGAAAGATGGCTGTCCCTTACTCTGAAAGGTGATCAATCTCTCTACAGGCTCTCCTGAAGCTCCCCCCGCTGGCGATGAGGTCATGTACTTCCTTTCTTCTCACTCTACCCTTGTCCATACTGTAACTCTGTTAATCTTATCGCAGCAAGCGCCATGCGTCAACTGGCAAAAGTCCTGATGTGGGGAATTGAGCAGTTGAGTCACTTGCCGGCAGTGACTCAACTGCTCAATTCCCCCTGGTCCTACAGAGCGAGCGGGGTTCAAAGTATGTTAATAACGAGGCATGTTATTCGTTTGAATACGTGTAGACTTAACAATTTTGCAAAGATGTAGTGAATTTGTATCGACAAAGCCTTTTCATATGCCCTTAAGGATGTTATACTGATTAGTAAGTAGCGCGCGTTGCGTATTTTTAACTACGATGTGTCTGAATTGTCTATCTCTGGCTCGCATCTCCTGCCCGGTACAGTCCAATGTGGTGGCGCTCTTGCGAGAGCGCTGCCCGGCAGATAGGTAATCAAACAAGATGAAGAGATAGCGGCCAGGCCTAGATATCTGATGCGCTGCATACTTGAGCGTAGTACGGTCGCTAAGAGAGGGTATTTATAAGGGTAATGCGCAAGTTTAATAGGCCTGTGTGCCTCATGCATAAGGGTAATCCTTGTGCCTGCCCGGCTTTTTGATTTCTAATCCTCTCCCTGTGATTTCTACCTGGATGATTCCTTTTGAGGGGTAAAAAGGCTCTCATCAGGCTTGTACTTGAAGCATCGTACGAATAAGAGGCATTCTCCTCTCATCCTGCCTGCGTGTGAAGCGCTCTCTGTGACAGAGTGTGGATTCATCCAGCACTCCGGCGTTAGCCAGATGCTAAGGAACCAGGCGGAATGGATAGATGCCGGCCACCGATCTGCCGGGGATTAACCGCATGTGGGATGTTTTTAATAATCCGGATTCCTGCTGCGCAAAAGCCAGGAATCGTTAGATTTGTCCTGGCAAATCTTCTTCAGCGGCGGGTAGTTGTAAGGCGGTCAACCCCACGCCGCCTGTCTGAGAGGGGCACGCGCAAGCGCTCGCCCTACAAGTGGAGGCAAGATATTGATAGCCAACATTTTAGTCGTCGAGGACGAGCAATTGATTGCTAGGTTGCTGAAGGAAACGCTGCAGATAGAAGGATATCAAGTCGTAACTGTCCAAAACGGCGAAGATGCTGTATCGATTGCTTTGCGAGAAACTCCCCATCTCATTATCCTGGATATGATGCTGCCCGGTATCGATGGCTATGAAGTCGCGCATCGTTTACGCTCCCATCCCAAATGTATTCACATACCTATTATCGTACTCAGCGCTTTAAGCGAACCGGAGGACAAGGTGCGAGCCTTTGAAATCGGCGTAGATGATTATGTTACAAAACCTTTCAATACCGATGAACTGCTTGCTCGTATCCGTTCCCAGTTGCGGCGCGTGCAGCAAAATTTCCTTTCCCCCCTGATTGGCCTGCCCGGTGGTTTTCAAGTTGAGCTAGCTATTAATCACAAGCTCAACAGTATGGAACCATGGAGTATCCTCTACCTCGACCTCGATAACTTCAAAGCTTTTAACGATGTCTATGGGTTTCTCACCGGCAATGATATGATTCGCCTGGTCGGACGCATCTGCCAGCGCATAGTGCGCGAATATGGCAATTCTGATGATTTCGTGGGTCATATCGGCGGCGATGACTTCGTGATTGTCACTACTCCTGACCGCGTTAATACTCTCTGCTTACACATCAGCGCTCGTTACAAAGAAGAGAGTGCAGTGTTCTATCATCCCGAAGACCTCAAACGCGGCTCAATTAGCGGTGTCGATCGGAAAGGCCGCTCCTATCAGTTCCCCCTGGTCTCGCTATCGATTGGTGTCGTCAATAATCCACATAGTATACAGGAAGTCAGTTATCTGGCCGCCGAGGCCAAATATCACGCCAAGCAATCCAGCGATAACGTCTATCATATTACGCCGCGCCGCGATTCCGTCAATCCTGAGCCCTCTAATGCGCCCCGTTTTTCATCATCGATGCACCTCCCACCCTCTCTGGCGCAGTTTACATGTCCTCCCTCTGAACGTGACTCTGGACCCCTCTACGAAATCGAAGATAGTCCCCTCGCAAAATACGGGCAAAAAGTCTATTAACCTGAGGGCGCTTTCTTCAGAAACAATCGGTGATTATCCATAAGTCTCCAGGAGGAGAGGAACCCACAAGATCCTGGGTCGCGGTAGAGATTGTTCCTTTTCTGGGCAAATCGCCACTAAAGCAACCCTTGCGGTCGCCCTGCTTCTTGTGCTATCCTGAAACCACCGCATGTTATTTCATCTAGAAAAGTGGTGATCATCACGGATTTACAAGACAAAGAAACAGAATTTATCTTCAGCGAGGAGGCAGACCAGGCCAGACGTATGGCAGTGCGCGAAAACGCAAAACATATTATGCGCGAAAGCGGCCTCGCCGAAATGCTCAAAACAATCAATAGAACCGCTCTCAAGGGCCGGGGAAATTTTGAAGAATTCGATTCTATGATCCTGCTCCGCTGGGGTACAGGCTACACGCGCCGCCATATGTGGATTGAAATCAACGGCAATACCATCCGCTTCAGGCTAACCCCCCATCGCAAATGTGATATCGCGGCCCCGCTGTGCGATGGCGAATATCATACATTCACCACCGCCATGTGGTCCAATCGCGCGCTCCTGCAAGGTGAACTGAATAAATACTACGCAAAGCCCGTACCTGAGACCTCCTCAGATTAACTGGACACCCTCCGCTCCGGCGCTGGCGCGTCCGTAGGGGTCGATTGATCGCGCCGCACAGGTGGCGCATGAAAAAGTTAACTTCACGACCGTTCATGGCAAGGGCTCAAGATCAAGTACCCGAACCGCACCAATGCTATGCAAAACAGTATTAATGGCCTTATAATTCTGGTCGGCATAAAAATCTCGGCGGTGCGTCTCATCCGGCCAACTCAGCAAATTCAAGAAAACCTGGCCGTATGTTTGTAAGGATGATGGTACCTCTTCATGCTCATCTTTTACTTCCGGTGGCACAACATTTGTCTTTGGTGGAGAGCATGGCAAGGAAACATCTTCACTTCTACCCCGCGCTAAAAACGCAAAAGCCAGAATCGGCTCCATCGCCTGGCGGCGCAAGCTCTCGATCCAGCCGCGTTCGATGCGGTCGGCTTGCTCAGGTCGGATAGTGGCAATATGCACCGCTGCGATATTGGGTTGCGCCGAGGGGCGGCTATAGCCCCAAAGGTAATGCATCAACCATTGTTCTGGAGGCGACGTCAGGAGTTCTCTGTCTGATGCTAACAGAAGATTGCGGGGGCTATAACGCGCCTGCGCTTTTTGCCAGAATTCCTCGTCCTCCCAGGTCGTTAGTAGAACGTAGTAAGAATCCGCCGGTTCCCGGCTGTGATAAAAACGTACATTCACCAGCCCTGGTGCGTTGCGTACCGTCTCTAAAATCAAGCGTATGCGTGATGAGGCGTCTACATCCTTGCCCGGCGAGGTATGCGCTAATGTGACTACCAGTAATTCCATTGTTCTATCGCTCCCGCTAGTAGTTTCGATCTCTAGCATGACATAGCTGTGATTCGTTGTCAACGTCATAGCAGAGCATTTGCCGCTTCCCTGCCTTGAGTCTTCCCCCTCTCGGCGCGTATATTACTAGCATGTGTGGATGTTTTTGCGTACGAGATGAAAACTATGACAAACACTCAGCCGGATGAATTTGAACTTATAGCTCGTCTGACACGCCGCTTGCCCTCGCGTCCAGATGTTGACCAACCGGCCGGCGACGATTGCGCCGTCCTCGACATGGGGGGGAATATGCAACTCCTGGCAACCTGCGACAGCCAGGTCGAGGATGTGCATTTCACCTTCGCGACCTCCAGCGCGCAAGATATCGGGCGCAAGGCGTTGGCGATCAACATCAGTGATATCGCTGCCATGGGCGGCGAACCACGCTATGCGCTCATCTCGCTGATCTTGCCATCAAGAAAAACCTTTCACCTGCAAATACTGGATGATGTCTATAGCGGTTTGCGCCAGGAAGCTGAGCAATTTAACGTGGCTATCGTTGGTGGAAACGTTGCGAGTACAGCTAAGCATGAAAATGCTCCCTTGATCATTGATATCACCCTGCTTGGAGCCGTCGAACGCGGGCACGCCCTGCTGCGCAGCGGGGCACATACAGGCGATATACTGTTCGTCACAGGCTCGCCCGGTGAGTCCGCCGCCGGGCTATTCACCTTGCTCCATCCTGATCTACCCTATCCGTCGCAGGCGAGAGATACACTGCGTGCTATCTTCCGCGTTCCTCGCCCTCGTGTGCGCGAGGGGCGTATTCTCAGCAGTTTTGGTCCATCTATTGTGACCGCCATGCTCGATATCAGCGATGGATTAAGTGGTGATCTACAGCACATCTGTGAGCGCAGCCACGTTGGGGCGCGCGTCGTCGTTGCTCAACTGCCCCAATCCTCTGCCCTGCGCTCTATAGCAACCGCCGCGTCCCATGACCCACTCGATTGGATCCTAAACGGCGGCGAAGACTATGAGTTGCTCTTCAGCGTCTCGCCCGGTCACGAAGAGGCAGTGGTGAAAGCAGTGCAATCGGCAACCGGAACGCCGGTAATTCCCATCGGTACGATCTGCTCTCCTGAAGAAGGCATGAAGTTGGCATGGCCCGGTGGTCGTGAAGAGACTCTGGTGCCCAAAAGTTGGAATCATCTGAGGTCATCGAGCGCATAGAGAAAAACCTGGAATCTCGCTAAAGGTGTACTCTATCTCATCATTCGATAATTGTCTCTTTTTACTCTGACCTCCCTGAAGAGCTTGCAGGATGTAAATAAGGACACACAGGCCCTCCGTTCTGTGCTTATATCTGGGCAGTCTCGGACGTCCACTGACTTTGGCCGGGTCTTCTTCGTAGACCGCTTTCACCTCCCTACACGATTTCCAGACGCCAGCCATTTGCTTGAGGACAGCTGCACGTTCTTCACCCACGATTGGAGATTGAAACGAAACTATCCTACAATTTGCACGCTGCCATCTTGCTGCATTCCCAGCATGACCGGCAGTACTCGCGTGCTGGTTAAGAGCACATTATCCCACAGGCGCAGTGCGATAGGGTCACTCACTCCTTCGAATCTCTCTCTGCTGATATTCAGCAAGAGTTGTTTCGACGACGGGAACTGGCCGGACGAAGCGATAGGCCCGACGGCATTCGTCACGAGCTTTATGCCATCCCCGAACAACAGCGCGCCTTGATCAAGCGCCGCCGCGCCACTACAGAAATTACCGGGAGTAGCAAACGAGGTGCAGAAACTGGCATAAAACTGCTTCTGCCAGTCCGAGTTTGTAGGCGGACGCGCGGCGGATGCAACCCCTACATAGATACGCGGCAGGCTCAGTTGCTGCTGGCGCGCCCATAATACCAGGCTTTGTAATGCGGATGGCTGTACGAATTCTCCGCCGATAATTAAGACAGGTTGCTGATTGGCGGGAAGTTGCGCGATTGCTTGTGCCAGCGTGATTATGTCATTGGTGAGCAGGGGAGCATAAATCACGTCTGGTTTTGCTTTCAACGCATCATACAAACCGGCAAGAAGATCATCAGGCGAAGCCTGCGGGCGGCCGTTTGCGGCGAGCAATCCACTGGCAACCGCCGTCTCTTGCGCTACAACGCGCGCGCCTCGCTGCTTCCCGAAATTGTTGATGAATCCTCCTGCTGAACCCGATGATGATGGATTGCTGGGATCATAAAAAACGGCCGCCCTGCGCAGGCGCAGGTGCTTATAGGCGAAGTTGGCAGCTAGCTCGCTTTGTGCCGCGTCATCTGGCGAAAAACGGATAAAGGCAAAGCCAGGTGCGCAGTGACGATAGAGCGATGTACTCGCCAGCAGGTTAATAATGAATACTCCTGTCGCTGTCGGCGCAATCAGGGGTACTCCGGCCCGGCAAAAAACCGGCAGGACCACCTGCACCAGGCTACTCGGCCCCAATCCTAGCACTGCCAGCAAGTTGGAGTTATCCTGTGCCAGCAGACCATAGTGCTGGTAGTCCAGCTTTGACGATAAATCAGCTATTGTATCCGCTACCTGCAAGGCCCCTTGCTCGACACCGGTAGTATTCGCCAGGACAAGGTAGAGCAGGGGGGCTCCGGGGGTCAACATCTGGGCCGAATTATACTGCTGTTGAGCAATGAATGCACCCACCAGTTCCTGCGTGTAGGCTGCATAGAGAATATGACGATCAGTCCCACCACTGGGGTCAGCATCCCCTGGTCCACTATCAAAGCTAACCACCATCACACCATAGGGCCGCCCGGATTGCCGCACATGGAGATCCTCCCGATATATGGCTGCCTCCGCGCCATTGCACCCCGTTGTATCCGTGCTCGCCACACTTGTGCCAGAAGCCAGCAACGCATCCGCGCGCGAGAAATTATGCTGCAACATTGCCTGCGCCGCTTCTCGTTTGTATTGGTAGCTGCTCGCATTACACGCATCATACACCTTCAGGCCATCGCTCAGACCCGTGCCATCAGGGGTAGGAATAGTATGATGAACAATCGGAGGATGATAGTAGCGCGCATCATCCCAGCGTATAGAGAAATAGCTAACCAGCGATGCTACCACTAGCAAAAGCAACAGTGTGCCATAAGATAAGGCCATAGGTGACATTGGCACCTGCCCACGACGAAAGAACCCCGTCAACTCCCAACCAATCGCGCTGAAAGGATTGCGCACAGGCCGCCGCCGGTATTTGCGATTGGCCTTCGCTTCCTGGCGGAACAGATCGAGCAATACCAGGCAACCGCTTTCACAGTTGAGCAGATGATCGTATATTTCTGGATACAAAGCCTGTACATTCTGGCCATTATCCATCGCCTCGGCGTACTCGTGCAATAGCTGCCGGCATTCGAGACACGAAAGCGGGCCATCTGGCGGAGCACTTGAAGCGACTGGTGGCTGAACGGGCGCTTGAGGGACCGCTGGCGCTGTTGGCACAGATAAACTGCGTTGTGCTGGCACGCCAGGTGATTCCGGTAGCGGTATTTGCGCGGCAGGTGGTGTGGAAGCTGCCGGCTGCCTGGCCTCTACATTCGTAAAGGCAATCGAGGAGGTATCAAACGTTCTCCCCGCTCTGGAGTGGGGCGTAGGGACCCGATTGATCGCGTCCGGGGCCGGGTCGTACCCTTGGAGTTGATCTCCTAAATATTCCGGTTCTGCCAGCCGGCGTGCCTTTTTCTTTTTGCGTGGCGCGGGGACTGTAGTGGCAGCATTTAGACAACGCGGGCATGTCGCCATATGGTGTTGCGCGGCTTCTACCGCTTCCTCCGGTACAGCATCGGGGTCGAGATCACGTTCCTCGAGTACTGAGATTGCGAAAGCGCACGCTGGCGGCAGTTGCTCATCGATGGCCATGAGCATCCTCCATGATTAAAATAGCCCCTCCATTCCTGGGGGGGTGGCGTAGGGGCTAGATTTATCGCGCCCGGTATGGGTAGGGCTTTGCGAGTATCCTCAATTCCCTATTCTCGTCTGCTGAATGAGCGTAAGGCAAAAGTGATCTGCTCCTCTAGCGTCATAGGCCGGTCCTGCGGGATCTTCATCAACGCCGCCTGCGCCTCAGCTGCCGAAAACCCCAGTCCCATCAATGCCTCCAGCACCTCCGACTGCTGCCCTGCCGCAGAACCGGCTGTTCCCCCTCCCAGACCAACCAGCGATGGAAGTTTCCCTTTCAGTTCAACCACCAGCTTCGCTGCCAGGCGCTTCCCTACGCCGGGAGCCATCGCCAGGCGCTGTTGATCTTCATCGGCAATTGCTTTATAAAATGTGCGTGCATCCATCGCCGATAAGAGCGCCAACCCAATCTTGGGACCAACCCCGCTCACGCTGATGAGCCTCTCGAATGCGTCCCGGTCCTCTTCGCTGGAAAAGCCATACAAGGCCATGCCCTCTTCGCGCACATGAAAATGCGTGTAGAGCGATACCTCTGCGCCGGGTTCACCCAGGCGGCTTAATGTTGAGGACGGAGCAAAGATACGCAGGCTGAATCCGCCTACTCGTATAATGGCTGAGTCTGTTCGCCGCGCTTCAAGAATACCATGAATGCTGGCAATCATCTATTTGCCCTACCTCTTCTGTATTAGAGTAACGTCCAAGATGAACATGAGCATCTTCCATAGGAGATTTGGCTGGGAAACAATTGAGGGTAAGGGCCGATTTATCCCACAATAACAGAACTTGCCCGGAGAAAAGGGACCGTGTGTAGATGGCAAATGGCTACCGCTGCTGCGTCTGCCGCGTCGTCCGGGCGGGGGATTGATTTGAGGCGCAGGAGGATACGTACCATCTCGCCGACCTGTTGTTTGTCCGCTCCACCGTAACCTGTCACCGCCTGCTTGACCTGCCTGGGCGTATATTCGGCAATTGACAGGCCACCATTCGCCAGCGCCAGCATCGCTACACCCCGTGCCTGCCCAACTGATAACGCCGTACGCGCATTTTTCGCGAAAAAAAGCTCCTCCATAGCTGCTTCGTTGGGCTTGTAAGTGGCGATGATTTCGCTCAGTCGCGTGTAGATATGCTGCAAGCGCTGCGCCAGCAGCATACCGGCGGGAGTAGTAACCACATCGCAGGCAATCATACTCAGTTCGCTGCCGCGCGCCGCTACCACTGCGTAGCCGACAATAGCCGTGCCCGGATCGATCCCCAGGGCGATGCGGGGCGCTGGCGAACCATCAGCTAGATGACCCATCGTGCGATCTACTCCTCCTCTGCCGCTCATTGCTTATGACCGTTCGACTAGCCTTCGAACGAAGCAGCGAACTCTTCAGGGAAGTCCGCATTCGTATATACGTTCTGTACGTCATCAAGCTCTTCGAACTTTTCAATCAGTCGCATCACCTGGTGCGCGACCTTCTCATCGCTCAGTTCGATCTTCGTCTTTGGCACCAGTGTGCTCTCGGCTTTGATCACGTGATAATGTTTCGCTTCCAGTCCCTGGCGCACCTTATCAACCTCTGCCGGATCGGTGTAAATAGTCAGTGTCTCGTCATCTGGTCCAACAGGCTCAACATCGTCCGCACCCAGGTCGATGGCCTCCAGGCCAAGTTCATCAGGATCGTGCCCTTGCAGTTCTACCTCAATGATGCCCTTGTTCTCAAAGAGCCAATCCACGCAGCCGTTCTCACCCATGTTCCCGCCATTGCGGTTAAATACATTGCGCACCTCGGCAACCGTGCGGTTGCGGTTCTCCGTCAGCGTCTGTACCAGCATAGCAGTCCCGCCTGGCCCATATCCCTCATATGTAATCTCTTCCAGCGCGGCACCCTCTGTGCCACCCAGCGCCCGCTTGATGGTGCGTTCAATGTTGTCCATCGGCATGTTGGCATCGCGAGCACGCTGCACGGCCATACGCAGTCGGAAGTTGGCGTTGGGGTCGCCGCTGCCCCCCTCGCGTACAGCTACAACAATTTCACGCCCCAGCCGGGTAAAGAGTTGTCCCCTGCGAGCGTCATTCACGCCTTTCGACCGCCGAATCTGTGCCCATTTTGAATGACCTGACATAGTATCGCTCCCTATTTCATGATAGGCTAATCACAGAAAAAATAGCCCTCGTCTATGCGAGTCTCTTGTGAAAGTCTTGTTGTCGCTATTGTAACATGAATGTGCATGAGGCGTCGAGGGGTCAATCCTCCCGTAGCCATTCCTCAATCGCCTTATTCACCGCTTCCGGTTGCTCGCGGAAGACATAATGCCCCGCCTGGGGAATGGTGATGAGCGTTGAGCCTGCGATATGGTTGTGCAGGTATTCACTGTATTTCACAGGTGTCAGCCGATCCTCGGTTCCACAGATGATCAGCGTGGGCAGGTGGATTTCATTCAGGCGCGGCATGATGTCGAAAATATTGCACGCGGCCAGGTCACGGTAGAGCATCGAGGGTTCGGTCTTTGCCTGCTCTTCTGCCGTACCGGTGAGGATGGTAGGATCAGTGGTGGCGGCAAGTGCTAGCCTCTGCAATTGCAGGTTGGTCTGCTGCGGCGTCTCTTTCGCGCCTTTCAGCAGATCGGGGTGAACGCGCAGCCGCGCCCCCGTGCCGATTAAAATAAGTCCTCCCAGCTCAGAGCCATACTCCAGGCCCATCGCCAGCGCAATCGCTCCGCCTAATGAATGGCCGGCAATAATAGGATGCACAAGCTGTAATTCATCGAAAATAATATTGTGCGCCGTCCTGGCATAATCCATTACGCTGACTTCATCCGGCAGGTTATCGGCTCTTTGCCCATGCCCCGGCAAGTCAATCGCGAAAGCCCGCTCCGTGCCAAAATACGCAACCTGCAAGCGCCAGATGCGGGCGCTATCGCCTGAGCCGTGAATGAAGACGATGGGGTGGTTCATGGTAGAATCCTTTCGCTAGATAGCGCACTCTCACTCCTCCAGCGCCAGCGACAAGTCAACCAGGCAGCCTTTTTCAGGAGCAGAGCTAATTTTCAGATCGCCCCCTATTAATAGGGCCCGTTCGCGCATACTCGATAATCCCATACCGCTATGTTCCTCAACTGAGAACCCCTGACCATCATCCCGAACGCTCACCTGCACGAGCCCGGGAAGATAGTGGAGTTCAATACTGGCCTGATTCGCGTTCGCATGCCGCCAGACATTCGACAGCGCCTCTTGTGTGATGCGAAAGATGGCGATCTCCGCTTCAGGGTTGAGGCGTGTTTCCTGGCCGTAACACGTAAATGTACATGCCACACCCCGCGCTAGGTAGCTATTACTCAACCATTCTAATGCGGCCCGCAAGCCCAGATCATCCAGTAAAGACGGGCGCAAATCGCGACAGGCGCGCCGTACCCCCTCCAGCGTTTGATCCGCGAGGTCTTGCAGGTTGGAAATCCATTGTACATCTTTAGGCGCAACTTGCCCTTTTAAACCGTCCAGGCCACGCGCCAGCGCAATCAATGCCTGCGCCGTATCGTCGTGTAGTTCGCGCGCTAACCTTCTGCGCTCATTCTCCTGCACTCGCGTAATATTTGAGGCATATTGCCGCAGCTCTTCTTGTCTCCGCAGCGACTGCCGCAGTTCGTTCGTTTGCTCGCTCAGACGTATGCTCAAAAATATCAGCCAGTAGATCGTGACCAGTGGTAGCAGAAAGATCAGCCATGCCAGTTCACCTATGCTGTTATCAAAGAAATCGGCGATAGAAACGAGCAGGCCAACTGATAAGACCATCCACTGGAACCGTAACTCGCGCATCGACAAGAAGTCACGCCATGACAGATTGCGCGAATGCGATCGCAAGATGGGTAGCCAGGACAACGGCAGGAGAAAGAAGACAATCATGTCGGCAGCAAGTGGGCTTGCAAAATTGATCAATTCCTGGCTGGATGTGAAGTTCTGAGCCGTCACCCTCACATGAGGAGGCCCACCAATAAGTGTGTCAACAATAGTCGCAATAAAGATGATCAGCCCTATGGCCGCAATACGATAGAGAATGTAGGAAAGGGGCAAACGTCTCGCAAAAGCAGCCTGCGCGCATCCCTGCGTCACCAGCGCGGCGATAACGGCAGCAGGAGGATTTATAAGCGCGCCCGCTGCCAGGTAGAGTGGAACCGTCATATCTATCAAAAACAGGGCATTCCATCCAGACGGTTCCTTCCCGCTTTCGCGTAACATACGTAGAAGCAGCCAGCGGCAGGCTAATGCTAGTGTGATTGACAGAAAGGTTATGCTGAAAATAGCGCGCGTCCCATAAGCATTACCGACCGGCCGGTAGTTCCACAGCGACCAGGCCAGCAAAGCAACAATGAGACAGAACGAGATGATTGATACGAGCACATTCCCGGCAATCTTTTTCATAGCAATATTTTATTTCAATCCCAATTTCAATTCCAACCGGGAAGCGGGGAAAGCGCCTGTTCCTTGCTGCTTCTCCATGAGAGCAGTATACTATCAGGCCCGAAAAAGTCAAGTGGAACAGCTCTAAGCAAATTTGGGTCTGCATCGCGTGGGGAGAGGTAGGAGTCGGATTGATCGGGCCCCTGAGAGGGCCGTTCCCCAGTTCCCCGCAAGGACGTAGAGCTCAGATTTTATCTCTTGTAATGCTCTTCCTTTCTAGTGTATGCTTGGGGCGAGCGGAAACGTCAGATATCAAGCGTTTTTCTGCCTGGTACAACTCGATCAACAAAATGTCGTATTACTTAATAGCGTAGCGAAAGCGAGGTTTCGTGAACGATGCGGCTACTTCAGACCAGAATTCTCGGCCAGCCCGCGTGAAGCCAAAGCAGGCTGTCCGGCAGAGCCTGGGCCGTCTGGGTGAGCGTATGGCGGGCGAGGCGCTGTGGGCCCAAGGCTACTACATCCTTGAGCGCAACTTTCGCTGCCGGTATGGCGAAATCGATCTCGTGGCCGAACATGAGGGCGAACTGGTCTTTATAGAGGTGAAAACTCGCCGCGGGACTTCATTTGGCCGTCCGGAAGAAGCCGTGACGTTCCGCAAGCAACAGAAAATTCTCGAAGTAGCCGCTTTTTATCTCGATATGCATCACTGCTCGCAACGCGCATGGAGAATTGACGTTGTAGCAGTGCAGTTCAGCCAGGCCGGTAAATTCGAGGAAATACGCATCTATCACCATGCCGTTACCGGTTGAAAGTGTAGCTTGCAGGCGAGCACTACAAACAATTCCATTGACCGGTGAAATGTAGTGGCCCCCTTGTGGGCGCCAGGTTCATTCCCACCACATACATTTTGAAAAGGGAGGCGTTAGTCATGTCCGACTTTGTAGAATCGGCAAAAAATATGGTCAGTGCCGCCGTCAGCCGTACTAGCTGGCAGGCGCAAAAGCAACTGCGCATACGCAGCAAACAAACCGAAATTGATCAACTCTTTGAGCAGCGCCAGAAATTAGTCGACGAACTCGCGCAGGTCGCGATGGCTCTCTATCAACAAAATAAATTGACCGATCAACAACTTACCCGCCTGTGCGCCAGCATTCAGGAGCTCGATCATGACATGCAGAACCGCGAAGCGCAATTACAGGAAATAAAGAATGAAGTATACCCGGCGGCTCAGCTTGCCCCCACTCCAACAACGAATTATGCTCCGCCTCCCGCTTACGTTCCCCCCACTCAGAGCGCACAGCAGACCCCAGGAGCAGGACCGCAGCCGCGGCCACAGCAGCCACAAACACAGATGTGTCCAAATTGTGGCAATCCCGTGCGTCCCAATGCCCTCTATTGTCGTACCTGCGGCGCAAAACTGCGCTGATTGCATGAGGACGCAAATCGCACGACTTGATGACGCTACATGGCGACAAGAAAGAATCTGGCACTCTTTAAAGGGTGCCAGATTCTAGACACGGCTCCGTTGTGTAACTATGCCCTGCCCATCTATGGGGAAACACCACAACTACGTTGATTCCAATACAACTAACTGTGTTATAATGGTTGTTACCTTGAAAGTTCAACATTCAAGGGTTCAGGTTTTTCTGTTCGCAAATAATCCTAAATGAATACGTACCCATAGTCAGGGCGCCCCCTTGAGGTCGCCCGCGGCAACACACGATAGGCAAGTAGGCGTGAAGGGCAGTATATTGACCAGGCATACTCAAGAGGAAGGCAATCTCACCCTTGACATCATCAGCCATAGTGCGGCTCAGACGCAAAGGCTGGGCGTGCGATTAGGCGAAATAGTGCAGGGTGGAGAACTTATCTTGCTAAATGGCCAGCTGGGAACGGGCAAGACGACATTCACGCAGGGATTAGCTCAAGGTATGGGCATCACTGCACATATCAATAGCCCGACATTTACCCTGCTCAAAGAATATCCTGGTCAGTCTCGGCCCGCCACAGGGCCACATACTCGCCCGCGAGTCGGCCCCGCACTCTACCACTTTGACTTGTATCGACTGGATGATCCTGAAGAAATTGTTGATCTTGGTTTTGAAGACTACTTTTATAGTGACGGCGTCTGTATTGTTGAATGGGCCGATAAAGCCGATTTGTTGTGGCCACGCGATCACCTGCGCATTCGCATGAAAATGATGAGCGAGACGAAGCGTGGTCTCTTATTCATCGCAACAGGAACGCGCTATTGCGAGCTGTTGCGACAGTTTCAGAAAAATACCTATGCTACTACTGGCTCTTGATACATCCACACGCCAGGCAAGCGTCGCGCTTTGCAGCGAAGACACCTTGTTCGGCGAATATGCCTGGCAGGTAGGCAACAACCACAGCGTGGAGTTGCTGGAACGCATTCAGCGCCTGGTGGCCGAATGCGGTAATACCATGCAGGATATTGATGGCGTCGCGGTCGCCACAGGACCCGGTTCGTTCAATGGCTTGCGCGTAGCTGTGGCTTCGGCAAAAGCGCTTGCTTTTGCCTTGCAAAGGCCGCTCGTAGGCGTAAGCACGCTTGATATCATTGCCGCGCAGCAGCAACAGTGGCATGGCCCGATCTGCTCTATTCTCGACGCTGGCCGCTCGGAGGTCTATGCCGCCTGTTATCTTTTTGATGCCATGGACCAGGAAGGCGAGATCATCTATCAGATGCGCAGGCTAAGCGATTACTTGTTGCTTACGCCGCAAGACCTCAGCGCCTATCTCAAAAATCAGCTCAGCGCCTGGGTGGGCATTCCTGGCGAACGAGACTTACCGCCGTTTCTCTTTTGTGGCGAAATCATCCCGGCGGCGCGCGAAGCTCTGCATCAATTATTACCGGAGCACAGTTTCTTTGTCAATCCGCTTCAGGCGACACGCCATGCCTCCACGCTGGCCATGCTGGCTATGCAGCGCATACTCGAAGGCCTGGTAGACGATCCTTTGCTACTCGAACCTATGTATTTACGACGACCTTCAATTACAACCAGTACTCGTAAGCAGCCGCTGCTTGGTAAGAAAACACAGCGATCTACTAATGCGAGCCTGACAGAAAGGGAACAGGGTGCGTTACGTCGTTGATCGCATGACAATGTCAGACGTGCCTCGTGTCATCGAGATCGAGCGCCTGGCTTATCCATCCACCTGGCCTCCCAGCGCCTATCGTAAAGAGTTACAGGACAACCGCTGGGCACACTACATTGTATTGCGCGATAAAAAAATTGCTGATGAGCAGGTCGTTGCTCAATCCAGGCCGGCCCAGGAGTCTGAGAAATCGCGCCGTTTCTTTCCACTCTCATTGTTGCCGGGTCGTTCGCCCGCTATGGCTTCGTCAGCCGACCTGGCTTCGATTATTGGCTTTGCCGGCCTCTGGCTGATGGTCGATGAGGCGCATATTACGACCATTGCCATGCATCCAGATTATCGTCGCCTGGGATTGGGAGAAATGATGCTGGCCAGCCTGATCGATATCGCCTATGAGATCGGGGCGAAGTGGGTCACGCTCGAAGTACGGGTTTCCAACTATGCCGCGCAAAACCTTTACCGCAAGTATGGCTTCCGCGAGGCAGGACTGCGCCATCGTTACTACAGCGACAACCAGGAAGACGCCTTGATTATGTGGACCGAAGAGATAAACTCTCCCGCCTACAAACAAAGATTCCAGGAATTGAAAGCCGCGCTTTATAAAAAACTTGAGGCACACTAGTTAAATGCTCATATTAGGTATTGAAAGTTCATGTGATGAAACGGGGGCAGCCATCGTCAAAGATGGGCGATTTCTGCTCTCAAATGTGGTAGCCTCGCAGATAGAGATACATAATCGCTATGGAGGGGTGGTACCAGAAGTCGCCTCGCGTCAACAGCTAGCCACCATCATACCGGTTATTGAAATGGCGATGGAGCAGGCCGGGTGTAACTGGGAACATATCGATGCCGTCGCCGCTACCTATGGTCCTGGCCTCGCAGGTTCGCTCCTGGTTGGTCTTACCGTTGGCAAGGCTCTGGCTCTCGCGCATAATCTCCCATTTCTGGGCGTCAATCACCTTGAGGCGCATATCTACGCCAACTGGCTGCGCAAATCCGGCATGCACTCATTGCAAGATGCGACCGATGCGGCCTGGGAATATCAAGAGGGCGATCCGATCTTCCCCTTGATTTGCCTCGTCATCTCGGGCGCGCATAGCGAACTCGTGCTGGTGCGCGGCCACGGACAATACGAGTTGCTTGGCCATACCCGTGATGACGCCGCGGGAGAGGCTTTTGACAAGGTGGCCCGCATTCTAGGCCTGGGCTATCCAGGTGGCCCCGCTATTCAAAAAGCCGCACAGCAGGCTGAAGAGGAATTCGAGCACCATGGCCAATCCCCCGCGTTAGCCCGTAATACATACCGGTTGCCGCGTGCCTGGCTGCGAGGCACCTACGATTTCAGCTTCAGTGGCCTCAAGACCGCCGTCCTGCACCTGGCAGAGGGTGCCACTGCTGATCTACAAGACGCCCGCGCCCCTGGCGGTAAAGATAACAAACAGGTCAGCCACTATACGCGCATGGGCGCGCAATCGGCTCAAAAAGGCAGTATCAGCATCCCTTTACTTTCGTCCAGTTTCCAGGAGGCCGTTGTCGAAGTGCTCGCAGTCAAGACGCGCCTTGCCGCGCAGGAATATCATGTGAAGCAGGTGCTCCTTGCAGGTGGAGTAGCGGCCAATGCCAGCCTGCGAGCACGCCTGGAGCAGGAACTGCGCCCGCTCAATATTCGTCTCGATTATCCGCCGGTAGAATTCTGTACCGATAATGCTGCCATGATCGGCAGCGCGGCCTTTTTTCACCTGCTGCGAGGCGAACAACATAGTCTCGACCTGGACGTTGATCCCGGGTTGAGCTTACCGTTTTCAAAAAAGTGAGAAGTGAGGTTTGTCATGCCCAAACAGCCAGCATTTGCCCTCGGTATCGACCTTGGGGGAACCAAAACCCTTGCCGCAGTTGTTGACATAACTACTGGGGAAGTCGTCGCATCTGCGCGCAAACGCACGCGCGCCGAAAGAGGACAGGATTTCGTAGAAAAGCGTACCATCGAACTGGCGACTGCCGCGATCAATGCCGCTAAATTGCCATCTAATGCTTCTATTGTTGCTATTGGAGTAGGCGCCGCCGGTCAAATTGATCGCAAGGCAGGCATCGTGGTGGATGCTCCTAACCTGGGCGTCAAGGATTTTCCTTTAGGAACTATCCTCGGTAATCAGTTCGGCAGCCCGGTCGCGGTTGGCAATGATGTTGAGGTGGCTGCGCTGGGCGAATACCTCTATGGGGCGGGACAGGGATACAACAACTTCGTTTGTGTCTTCGTTGGCACGGGCATTGGCGCGGGCATCGTCCAGAATGGGCGCATGTATACCGGACTCACCGGCACAGCAGGTGAGGTTGGCCATATGACTATCGTGGCCAATGGTCGTATCTGCGGCTGCGGTTCGCGTGGTTGTCTGGAAGCCTATGCCTCCCGCACCGCCATCACCAAAGCCATCATGGCGGAAATACACCACGGCCGCAGCTCGCTGCTGGCCGAGGATGCGGAACTCCAATTGAAGGAGGGCGAAACAATCATCCGTTCCGGCCTGCTTGCCCAGGCGCTAGCGCATGGCGATTCCCTGGTTGAGGAGATTATCACCGAGGCTGCCGATTACCTGGGTTATGGTCTGGCTTCCGTTATTAATCTCTACAACCCCGAATGCATCATCCTGGGTGGCGGTGTGATTGAGGCCATTGATTTACTCTTTCAGCGCGCCATCCACCGCGCGCGTGTGACGGCCCTGGCCGCTCCTGCCGCCCACACAAAAATCCTGCGCGCCAAACTGGGAGACTTCTCCGGGGTCGTCGGCGCGGCATGCCTGGGGGCACAGTTGGCCGGATACACATTCCCGGTGCGTTAGACCTTATTTCCATTTCTTGTGGTGGGGCGTCCCCCATTGCTCTGTTCGCTCTAACGGGTGGGGATTTATCAGGCGTTACTCTTACATTGTGAGAAATTTGCGAAAGAAGGGAAAGATATGGACGGTGCATTACCCCACATCAATGTACGTGCCGTACATGTCGATGATGCTCATGCTCTACATGAACTCGACAACAGTTTCGAGACGGATCGGATTTATACCTTGCGCGTCCATGGGCAGTTAGTGCAGGGCGATAGCAATGCGCCCATCGGAGATAAACCCGCGCTGGCGTTTGAGCTTGTGGAAACAACCATCGAACCACCTCTCTACAAAGATTATTGTAAATTTGAGAGTACCCTGCCGAAGGTTGAGGCCAGGTTGGGGGAAATTGACGGCGGCTATGTGGCCCTTGCCGACGATCAGGTAGCAGGGGTAGTCCTGTTGCATGTAGAAGAGTGGCGCTCGGTAGCCCGGGTTGAAGACCTGATCGTCGGCCGCCAGTTCCGCCGCTATGGCATTGGTTCCCTGCTGCTGAATTGTGCCTCCGACTGGGCACGCAAGCATGGCTGCTGGGCCATTGTGCTGGAGACGCAGAATGTAAATTATCCCGCCATCCAGTTTTACCTGCGCAATGGCCTCGAAATCTGGAGCATTCAGCAGCATTTCTACCCCCCAGGCCCGAATGAACACGAGGTAGCGATTTTTATGGGAAAGAAATTGCGCTGAAGTAGTAGGGATAGAGCGTTCGACTTTCCCTTTTCTTTAAGCGTTTAGTCTACCACCACAACCTCTTCCAGCTTCGGAAACAGTGGGGACGGTATAGGCAGCCTGATGCCCTCCGGCACACGCGTCAAGCGCCATCCGGCAGCGGTCACATAGCCCTCAAAGCCAAGGTAATGGTGCAGCTTTTGTGATGAAAATGGCAGGTATGGACTGAAGAGAATGTGCAGGCCGCTCAATACCTGCAACATCACATAGATCGTCGTAGCAGCGGCCTCGCGGTCCACCTTGATCTGTTTCCAGGGCGCCTGCTCGTCAAGGTACCGGTTTGCCGCGCGTGCTACAGCCATAGCGGCGTTGATGCCATCTTTGAGGTGACAGTTGGCGATATTGTGTCCGACTACCTCGAAGCCGCTCTCCACCTCGGCCAGTATCTCGCGGTCCGCCTCGCGCAAGGTTTGTGGCTGGGGCACAACTCCACCAAATTTGCTCTGCAAGAAGGTCAACGTGCGATGCACGGCGTTTCCGTACGTTGCCACCAGCTCATCGTTATTGCGTCGAATCATTTCCTCGTAGGTGAAATCAGTATCTCGCCCCTCGGGAGCAGTGACCGACAGGTAGTAGCGAAGCGCGTCGGCGCTGTACCTGTCCAGCACATCCTTCGTCCAGATCACGTTGCCGCGGCTGCTCGAAGCCTTGGCCCCGCTCATCGTCATAAACTCGTTGGCAGGCACATCATAGGGCAGATTGCGGTTGCCGTAACCCATCAACATAGCAGGCCAGATAATCGCGTGGAACGGGATGTTATCTTTGCCAATGAAGTAATACGACTTCACCGGTGGATCGGTCTGATCTGGCACCCACCAGGTTTTCCAGGCCTCCGGCGTCCCCTGCCGCTCCGCCCACTCAACCGTGGCGGAAAAGTAGCCGATGACCGCATCAAACCAGACGTAGATACGCTTATCCTCGTATCCCTCAATCGGTATTGGCACGCCCCAATCCAGGTCGCGCGTGATTGCTCTTGGGCGCAGGCCTTCTTTGAGCCAGTTCATCGCGAAGGCCAGCGTGTTAGGCCGCCAGAAATCTTTGCCATGTGACAACCATTCCATCAAAGGTTCCTGCAATTTGGGCAAATCCAGGAAAAAGTGTTCCGTCTGGCGAATCTCCAGCGCCTTTTCCTTGCTCCCACACAGCCGGCAGCGCGGATCGATCAATTCAACAGGATCGAGCGTGCGTCCGCAATTATCGCACTGATCGCCGCGCGCTGATGTATAGCCGCAATGGGGGCATGTTCCCTCGACGTAGCGGTCGGGCAAGAAGCGGCGGTCGGTTGGACAATAGGGAGATTCCATCGTATCTTTGAAGATATACCCCTTATCATAGAGCGTGAGAAAGAAATCCTGCGTGATGCGATAATGATTTTCTGTTCCTGTCTCCGTATACAAATCCCAGGACATACCCAGCCTGTTCCATACCTCGCAAATTTGCCGGTGATAGCGTGCCACGAACTCACGCGGCGTAATGCCTTCGCGTTCTGAATCAACAAGGATCGGCGTTCCATGCTCATCACTGCCCGAAACCATCAAGACATGATTGCCTTTCAAACGATGATAGCGCGCAAAGGTATCGGCAGGTAGATAAGCCCCAACAATCTGGCCCACGTGCGTCGAACTTTTCGCGTAAGGCCAGGCCACACATACCAGAATATGTTCTGTCATTTTATAAAAATCTCCCTTAAATGAAAGTAGTAAAGATAAAGCTCTTTATCCTTTAGGGTGGGCGTAGGGGCCAGATTGATCGCGCCCCGGGTGGGGTTCCCCCCGGTCACTCCGAAGGGGGTGACAACTGGATAGATTGCAAGCTAACCCTCGCTATTATAACATAGCGCACGAGGAGTACAACATGTCCTGCACCTGGTGATTTCCATACATCCCCCTCTCTCCCCGACACGTTTTGCTGCGACCTGGTGGTCGCCCTCCTCGGGGTCGATCCGCGCTTGCCCCCACAGGAAAACGTGTCGGGGAGAGAGATACGTCCCCAGGGCGAGGAGCCCACGAGTTCACCAGAGATTCTGAGTGCAGCGAGGAATCTCTGTCCACCCTCTGACGAATCGCCAGTTCTACGGTTCTACATCCCCACATAGCGCGCATAGACCGAACGTGCTACTTGCTCGTCATCAGTCCCCTTGATGATTGCGCGCGCATCGGGAAAAACGGTTAGCTCGTAGCCATCGACAAGGAAACGCAGCAGAAACTCATTATATGTTACCTGGCCAACCGGCTGTAAGCGCTCAGCCAGAGTTGAGAGATCAATGTGGTCTCCGCGTTTCCCACCGCGCACCTGTACAGCATTGCGACCGCACAGACTTGTGCTATTCATACCACTCAGCGAATCAAGGAACTCAAAGTGGTGCTGACCGCACGCTGGGCAATCGGGCTGGCGAGGCAACTCAATCCGCTCGCTGGTGTTCTCCCACAGGTCCATCCAGAACATCGCCCGGCTCACCTTGTCGCTCCTCAACAGCAACTTGATTGCCTCGGTCGAGGCGACACCGGCAATTGCTCCAACGATACCGTTAAGAACACCAGCCGTATCGCAGGTGGGAGTGGTGCCTGGCATCGGCATCTCAGGAAAAACACAGCGCAGGCAAGGAGTATCGCCAGGAAGAATATTCATCGTTACACCATACGAGGCGATAACACCGCTGTAAATCCAGGGCCGCGAGTATTTTATACTGACATCATTGAGCAGGTAGCGCGTCTCGAAATTGTCCGTCGCGTCCAGCACCAGGTCTACACTTTGCACCAATGCCTCAATGCCATCGGCATTGATATCTTCCACCCGGGCCTCTATCTTTGTATCGCTATTCACACGCCGCAGCTTTTCGGCGGCCGCGATGGCTTTCGGCAAGTGCCGGGTAATGTCGTCCTCGTCAAAGAGTATCTGGCGCTGCAGGTTATTCAATTCGATATAGTCGCGATCTGCGATGATCATATGTCCAATGCCGGCGCGACATAGATTGTTGGCAAGGACGGTCCCCAGTGCGCCGCATCCGATAATAGCAACTGCGGAAGATAGTAATTGCTCCTGCCCCTTTTTCCCTAGGGGGCCGAATAATGTTTGCCTTGAATAGCGCTCAAGTGCGGGCATAAAAAGAATCTCCTGAACTGGCGTTCTGCAACTTTTTCTTGTATTCTAGCACAAAATATGGCGGGCGATTCGACTATGCGGGCGCAGCAGGTAAGAACAAAAGTGGGACAAGCCTCGCGCCTCTATTGAATCCGATGCCTCATCCGATAAGAGTAGTGTGAATGTCGTGTAATACTATGAGTTGGCACTTCAGTGGAACTGTGCTACAATGCAGAAAAGTGGGTGACCATCTTTTCTGGCGGCCAGTACGTTGATGATGCAGCCAGGCAGTGCAGGGAAACAATGAAAAAAGTATTGGTGATTGACGACAATCCAACAATCGTGGAACTTATCAAGTATGCAGTCAATCTGCAGAGCAACTATCAGGTACTTGTCGCCTATGACGGCGTGCAGGGGCTGGAGAGCGTTTATGCTGAACGGCCCGATTGCGTCATCATCGATGTCAAGATGCCTCGCATGGACGGCTATCAACTGGTACGTTGCCTGCGCGGTGATGCACGCACAGCTAATACTCCCTTGATTATTCTCAGCGCAATGACCCGTGAAGAAGATCAGATGATCGGCCTGCTCTCTGGTGTCGATGAGTACCTCACCAAGCCCTTTAAGCCCAGCGCGCTCAATGCAGCAATCGAACGCGTGCTGCGTCTTTCCCCAGATGAACGCCGGCGGCGTATGGACTATCTGGTGCAAACACAGGCTGATCGAGAATAAGTGCGTAGATTACACATTCTTTTAGTAGATGGCGATCCCAATGCGTGTATTAGAATGCAGCAAACTTTGGGAAATGAGTTCTTGCTGCAGCAGGTTCTATCACTAGCGCAAGCCAGGCGCTATCTCGCCGAGATCTTGCCTGACATACTGATCTGTGAGGTAACGTTTGGCACTGAAAGCGGCCTGGATCTTTGTCGCTTTGTCCGGCGCTCGCCTGAACTAGCTCACCTTCCTATCATACTATTGACCAACCTCTCCACAATACAGGACAAAGTCGCCGGATTTGATGCCGGGGCCGATGATTATATCGTCAAACCATTTGATGCGCGCCACCTGGCGGCGCGCATCCGTTTATTATGGCGTATTAAACGCCTTCAACAGTTTGACTCCATCTAACTGATGCAAATTCCCTATCCCGGGAAGTGACAGGCTGCGAAATGATTCGATTGCTTCTCTTCTAGAGGCGGGATAACTTCGCGACAAATCTCCTGGGCTTTCCAACAGCGGGGGTGGAAGTTACAACCACTCGGTGGATTAACGGGGCTTGGCACATCGCCTTCAAGAATGATCCGTTTGCGCCGTGCCTCAACATTCGGGTCGGGTACAGGAATGGCCGAAAGAAGTGCTTGCGTATAAGGGTGTAGAGGCAATTCGTAGAGGTCCTCACTTTTCGCCAGTTCCACGACACGCCCTAGATACATAACTGCTACCCTATCGCTAATGTGCTTTACTACCGACAGGTTATGAGCCACGAACAGATACGTGAGATTGAACTCCTCCTGCAAATCTTCCAGCAGGTTCAAGACCTGGGCCTGGATGGACACATCCAGCGCTGAAACAGGCTCGTCTGCTACAATGAACGAGGGCCGCAGGGCCAGCGCGCGCGCAATACCAATGCGCTGTCGTTGACCACCACTGAACTCATGCGCGAAACGGTTTACAAACAAAGGATTGAGACCCACAACTTCCAGCAGGTGCGCAACCTCCTCTTTGATGGCTTTCTCATTACCTTTATGGAAGTTTATCAAGGGTTCAGCAATAGACTGACCCACCGTGAAGCGCGGATTGAGCGAACCGTAAGGGTCCTGGAAAACCATTTGCATTTCCGAGCGTTTTTTGCGGACTTCGCTGGCTCGAAGCGTTGTCAACTCAACACCATTCAGCTTCACACTACCTGCCGTCGGTTTGATTAGCTGCAAGATAGCGCGTCCCGTTGTTGATTTGCCACAGCCACTTTCGCCCACCAGCCCCAGCGTCTCGCCCTTGCGGATAAACAGGTCGACGCCATCCACTGCCTTAACGTGAGCTACCGTGCGGCCCAGCACTCCCCCTTTGATGGGGAAATGGACTTTTAAGCCTTTGACATCAACCAGTGTCGTTCCTGTCGCCACTGGCGTTTCTATTTGTTGTGTCATAGCACCAATCCTTTCCCCTTAATCTGGATAGAAGCAGGCAGCTACCTGTTCACCACGACCTACGGGCTTCAACTCCGGACGTTCTTGTCGGCAACGCGCCTGCACTTTTGGACAGCGCGGCGCATAGGGGCAACCAGGAGGAGGATTTAACAAATCGGGCGGTTGCCCACCAATAGGAGTGAGCCTTATACCACGTTGATCATCCAGGCGCGGGATGGAATGCAGGAGGCCAACCGTATAAGGATGAGCAGGCGTCTCAAAAATTTGTTTGACCGGCGCGGACTCCACAATGTGCCCGGCATACATCACATTCACATATTCACATGTGCCTGCAACAACCCCCAGATCGTGCGTAATCAACATGACCGCGGTACCGAATTCTTTTGAAAGGCCTTTCATCAGTTCAAGCACCTGAGCCTGAATCGTCACATCCAGCGCGGTCGTTGGCTCGTCCGCGATCAACAACTGAGGGTTACAGGCCAGCGCGATTGCGATCATCACGCGCTGGCGCATGCCACCGCTAAATTCATGCGGATAGTTCCTGGCGCGGCGCTTGGCATCTGGTATGCGCACCAGGTCGAGCATCTCAACGGCCCTTTTCCAGGCCTGGTCCTTGCTCATGTCTTTGCGGTGCCGCTTGACCGTCTCCGCGATCTGGTAACCAATCGTAAAGACCGGGTTAAGCGAAGTCATCGGGTCCTGGAAGATCATGGAGATTTTACTACCACGTAGTTCCGTAAGCTCATCCATGTTCTTATCCATGATGTTATCGCCGTTGAAAAGGATGTCACCGGTGATTTTACCAGGAGGGGTTGCCACCAGGCGCATTACTGAAAGAGCCGTTACACTTTTGCCACAGCCGCTCTCGCCAACCACGCCTAACGTTTCACCAGGCTGTATGGTAAATGAGACATCATCGACGGCTTTTACTACTCCTGCACGAGTGAAGAAGTAGGTCTTGAGATTACTGACTTCAAGCAGATTCTCTGCCATTTTTTATTACACTCCACTAATCTTTTGATCGAGGATCAAAGGCATCACGCAGACCATCGCCGAAGAAGGAGAACGTCAGCACGATAATCGCTAGCGTGATAGAGGGGACGAGTACTTCCCAGGGGTGCGTATTCACGAATTGTGATCCATCTGCAATCATGAGGCCCAGGCTTGATCCCGGCGCTTGCACTCCCAGGCCCAGCAGGCTGATACCTGCCTCGCCGATAATTGTATTCGAGATGTCAAGCGTTGCCGCGACAACCACAATGCTGAATAAATTAGGGATGATGTGCCGCAGGATGATGCGCACACTGGTGGTGCCGGAGGTTCGCGCTGCTTCAATAAACTGTTGCTCTTTCAACTGCAGCGTTTGACCACGTACATAACGTGCCATCAATGGCCAGATCGTAAATGCCAGCGCCAGCGAGACCAGCAGCAGGCGCGCATTGCCATTAGGACCGATCACCGGAATATGACTGAAGAAGCTATCTGCGCTGGTTCCGAAAATGCCGGTGAGCAGGATGACGAAGAGCAGACCAGGGAAGGCGAACATCAGGTCTGTGAAGCGGGCAAGCAGTTGATCGATCCAGCCTCCAAAATAGCCCGCCAGGACACCTATAAGAATGCCCAGCACAATATCCATGACCTCAACAACAACAGCCACCGCCAGCGATACCAGGATGCCCTGCATGAGTCGCGCCAGAATATCTTGCCCGATTTCATTGGTGCCCAACCAGTACTGGTTTGATGGCAATTCATCCTGCCGGTCGAGTTCTGAGTGATAGTAGCTGCGATAGACAGTCGCAGGATAGGTGTTGCCGTCAACGTGGCTGGTATAAGGAGGAGCATCTACATGCTGGTAGATGAAAGGCCCGAAAATGGCGACCACGACAAAGAAAGCAATGATGCCTATACTTATCATGGCACGCTTATCCCGCCGCAAGCGCTGCAAGGATTCGCGGAAAGGCGAAACAGGCGGCTTCTGGAGTTTCTTTTCATCTATGGCGAGAGGGGCTGGCAAGTCCAGACTTTGGGCCGGGTTTGTTATATCCGGCGAAATCGGGATCGCGCCCGTGTCCGGCATGATCGCCTCTGGCGGATTAAATTGATCCTTTGTGTCCATTCGTATACCTCCTAAGCAAGCTTAATGCGGGGATCAACAATCGTATACAGGATGTCCGACACCAGATTGGCCAGCACGACCGCGATCGCCAGCATCACCGTGGTCGCCTGAATGACCGGGTAGTCGCGCGAGGAGATGGAAGCGATCGTGATATCGGCGATGCCGGGAATGTTGAAGATCTGCTCGATAAAAAAGGCGCCCGTCACCAGAAAGCCCACCGAGACGCCGATGACGGTCACCAGAGGAATCATGGCGTTGCGCAGCGCATGGCGATAGATGACGACCCGTTCGCGCATGCCTTTGGCGCGGGCGGTGCGCACATAATCCTGGCGCAAGACCTCCAGCATGGTCGTGCGTGAGAGGCGCGCGAAGTAAGCGATGCCAATGGCGGCATACACCAGGATGGGCACCAGCTTGAATTGGATATCGCTCCACGAATACTGCCACGGCGTGCCCCATTGCGAGACCGGCCAGTTGATGCCTGTTCCCTGGTCGAGGGCGATGATGATCACCTGTGCGAAGACGGCCAGCACAAACGAGGGAATGGCGTACATGAAAAGCACAATGCCCTGGTTGGTGGTGTCGATCCAGGTATTGGCTTTGAGGGCCGAGAAAATGCCGACCGGTACGCCGATGATGACCTGCAAGAAGAGCGCCCACAGGCCCAATTCCAGCGAGATGGGCACGCCGTCCCTCAAGATATCGATCACGGCCCGGCCCTTAATTTCGTAGGAGAGGCCGAAATTGAGGTTGACCAGGTTCTTCAAGAAGTTGAAGTACTGTTGATACCAGGGGAGGTCGAGCCCATAAATATGTCGAAGGTTATCGTACTGGGCCGTGGTGAAATGTTGGCCGAGCATAAAGGCGATGGGATCGCCTGGGGCAAAATACCCCATGATAAAGGTGATGAACGTTACTCCGATAACGACGAAAATTAACCCGATGAATCGCTTGATCAGAAACTGTATCATACTGTGCCCCTCACTCCCTTGTTCAAGGTTGCAATCGAATGTGAGATAACCTTCAATTTACCTCTTTTGCTGCGGTTCGTACCTGATGTGCCTGCACCTGTGTAAGGACACCTACGAAACGGCACCATTCCATAGAAAATTCCCAAAACCTTTAAAAACAGGTGTTACATAGGCCGATTTCTACTAATTGTAAGTGACATTCCAAGCCTTGTCAAGCTAAATGCTAGCATCACCCAGGGCGATTTACCAGTCGAGCGAACAAGAACCCTACAGGAAGTCCACCAGTTACCCGCAACAGACTCTACTGGTCAATTCCCTGCGGCATCACTGCTTAATCTCTGTGATCTGGCTTTCGATTTAACGCCTCTTTTGTTTCTTTGTGAGTTAGAGATGCCATGAGCCTGATAAAGCGGATGAGAGAGACGATGCAATCGAAGAAAAGTGAACAGGGACAGAACTCGACTGAGTCCTGTCCCTGCCTGGCCTGTGAGCCAGAGCGTACTGAATGAACGCTCATCGAGACACACAGACCACTCTCTATCTTATCAATGAGCCGCGATATAGACGTTGGCCCAGTCATCAGGTGGGACGAGCGCCTGCGCGTTGAAGACGCGGCCAATGACATAGGTCTTCAGCAGGTGTGTGCCGAAGCGCTGATCCATAGGCAGCCAGGCCACGTCGTTAACCAGTTGCTGCTCGGCCTGATTGTACATCTGGAGGCGCTTGGTCTGATCAAGAGTGACATCGGCCTGCTCGAGCAGTTGCTGGGTAGCGACTTGCTGGGCGGCGTCGGTGCTACCATTCTGACCATAGTTCCAGTCGTTGTTGGGCGCGCCCTTGTCGAACTGCAGCGTGGTCCAGTCCTGGGGGTCGGGATAGTCGGCAATCCAGCCCAGCTCCCACATCTGTAAGCCCTGGTTCAAGCAGGAATGGTAATCCGGCTTGGTACACAGGGTGTTGGTGACATCGGTGAGCAAGGTCGGGAAATCGACTATCTGGGTCTGAATAGTAATACCCAGCACGGTCTGGATCTGCTGGCGGATCTCAGTGATCTCGTTCTGCAAGGTGGCAGCGTTGCTCTCGAAGGTGATCTTGATCGGTGGGATCTGCGAGACGCTAGTCCAGCCCTCTTGCTGCATGCCCTGCTGGAGCAACTGCTTGGCCAGGGTGGTATTACCAGAGGTGGGTGCTCCTTGAGGACACTTGAGATTGGCGTCGTAGCCGGGCATGCCCTGCGGTACGATATGACAGGTGGCAGGGCGTGTGCCATGGTAAAGGGCCTGCATGATCACATCTTTGTTAATCGCCAGCTCGAATGCCTGGCGGATATCGATGTTATCAAACGGCTTGTACAGGTAGTTCATGGCAAAGTAGTCAATCGTCAACTCAGGCTGCTGGCCATATTCCTTGGTCTTGGTCTTGGCTACTTCAATATCCTCGGGTGGGACGGAAGTGATATCGACCTGGTTGGCCTGGTAGGCGGCATAAGCGCTCTCAACGGTCTTGTAGAAGTCGAAATCGACCTCCTGCAATTGCGGCTTGGCATCATAATAGTTCGTATTGGGAACAAAGACGATGCCAGTGGTGTGGCTGTAGCTCTTCACTTTGAATGGGCCGGCACCACCCTGGCCGCCGTTATCACTCAGATGGTCGGTCCACTTGAGACCCCACTGATCGATGACGCTCTTTTCGACCACGTCGGCAGTAGGATACGAAAGCGCTTCCAGGAAGTAACCCGTCTCCTTATTCACCTTGATGACGACGGTACTGGGATCGGGAGCCAGCAAGCTATCGCCGATCAAGGTCGAAATCTTGCCGTTGACGCGCTTGTCCGAATCTTTGATCAGACCGAGGTAGGTCAAAGAAACGCCGTTGAGCGAGGAAATCTGGGGCGACAACGCGCGGTCAATGCTATAGACCACATCCTGCGATGTGAGCGCTGAGCCATCACTGAAATGGAGGTTGGGCTTCAGTTTGAAAGTCCAGGTCAGGCCGTCGGATGAAACCGTGGGCAGGGCCGCGGCCAGCTGTGGCACCACCTGTAAGTTATCGTTCAACGAGACCAGGCCCGTGAAGACCATGTCAATCGCCTCAATAGAGGGCTCGTCGGTGGCCTGGGCGGGGTCAAAGGTGGCGATATCAGCGGCGCCAATTGCGTCGCCATAGCGATAAATCTGCTCCGACGCCGGGGCCTTGGCCGGCTTGCTAGAGCCAGTATTGCCAGGGGTAGTTGAGCTACCGCAGCTCGCGAGCAGCATTGCTACGAGGCAAAGTAGGGTTGGCAGAAACCCGATGGTGAATTTCTTGCCAGATCTCATGTCAAAACTCTCCTTATTTAATGAGAAACAGTAAATAAACCACTATATACAGGGTAATGATACCCCCTGTACTGGAATTACCTTTTGCGCTTCGTTTGCGATAAACCCTCCTTTCGCTTCAGGAATTGAACGCTATCTTCCTGGCATCTCTCGTCAACTTCTATGCAGCGGTTCGTGTGTATGCAGAGCGGAAAGACTAACGCGTCGAAAGGCAACACCATAGAAAGGCCGCTGGCGAATGAATCCGCTGCAAACGGTGGCATATAATACTACGACTGCTAGTAGTTAAATCTCTCAAAAAGATCAGCACAGGGGGAAAAAAAGTATTTACGGGTCAGTGTTGCAAGATGTAGATAGTGGCCCAGTCATCGGGGGGAATCTGTCCCATCTCATTTTCGACCATTCCAACGACATAAGGCTTGAGTAAAAAGACCTCAGTTACCTGGCTCATAGGCATCCAGGCCACATCGTTGACCAGCTGCTGCTCCGCTTTCTGATAGGCTTGAAAGCGCGCACCCGGCGATGACATGCTATCCGCGCTTTCCAATTGCTGTTGTGTCAATTGTTGCAGGGCCGCGTCGTTGCTGGTATTCTGTCCATAGTTCATATTATTGTTCGGTACGCCGCTATCAAATTGTCGTGTCAACCAATCCTGTGGGTCGGGATATTCGCCAACCCAGGCCAGGCCCCAGAACTGCAATCCTTGCGCATTACCGGTCGCGGCGGTCACTTCGTCGAGGAGGGTATTGTAGTCCACCGGGTCAGGCGTCACCGTAACCCCCAGCACCTTCTGCCACATTCCGATCAGAGCCGTCACTTCCTGCCCAAAACTGCTGACATCGCTGGCATAGGTCAATTTAATTGGCGGCATTTGTGAAACGCTCTTCCACCCCTCCTCTTGCAAGCCTTTCTGTAATAGCGCCTGAGCTTTTTGCGCATCCCCTGTAAGACTTTGCGTCCCGTCCGGGCCTGTCAATTGTGGATTATAGCCGGGCATACCCTGGGGTACGATATGGTTGGTTGGTATCACGGTCCCTTTCCACACATTACTCGCGAGGGCCGTTTTATCGACCGCGAGCGCGAATGCCTGGCGAATCTGTATGTTATCGAACGGCTTGACCAGGTAGTTCATCGTGTAATAGTTGATCCATAACTGCGGTACCTGGTGGAAATCCGGGCGCTTTTTATCGCTGGTAAAGGTAGCAACAGGAATGCCCGTCATATCGACTCGTCCTGTCTGGTAGTTATTATAAGCTGCTACCGCCTGTGGATAAAATGGGAAAATGACCTTGTGCAGTTGTGGTTGGGGGCCATAATAGTTCGTATTGGGCGCAAAATCAATTTCCTTACCGGGGGTGTATTGAGTAACCTTAAATGGGCCGGCGCCCCCACCCTCGTTCAGGTGAGCGGTGAAGTTCTCCCCGTACGCATCGATCAATTTCTTTTCAACAACATAAGAACACGGGTGGGTGAGCATCGCCAGAAAATAGGGAGCCTTCTTTTTGGTGATGATCACCACGGTATTATCGTCAGGAGCAAGCAGGCTATCATTGATGAGGGTGGTGATCGTGCCTCCCAACAGCTTATCGGAATCTTTGATCAGGGAGAGGTAGATAGGAGCAACGGTCGACTTTGTGGCCGGTTGCAAGGCACGGTCAATGCTATAGATCACGTCGTGCGAGGTGAGCGGGGTGCCGTCGCTGAACTTCAAGTGCTGCTTCAGGTGAAATGTCCATGTCAGGCCATCGTCGCTTATCTTCCACGATTCTGCAAGCTGCGGGACTACCTGCAATTTATCGTTCAGTTGCACGAGGCCTGTGAAGACCATCTGGATAGCGCTGATAGAAGATGCGTCATATGCCAGCGCCGGGTCGAATGTTTGAATATCGGAAATTCCTTCCAGGGGAGAAATATATACTTGCTGGCTGGGCGGCGCCTTCACCGGTTTAACCGGCTGGCTATTCCCGCCGAAGGGATTGCAAGCTGAAAGCAGTATGGCCATGAAGCAAAGCAATACGATACTACATTTCTTCCCTGGATACATTTCAGCAACTCCTCAACGGTGATTTTTCATAGCCCGCATCAGGGAGACCCTTATTGCGTGAACGGACCCATACTCTTATAAATTCTTGACCAGGTCATTATGTTTCGCGAAAGCAATAGCTCGCAGTGCTACATGCAAAAATCCCTCGATGTTGGTATCGCTGAGGGAAGCCGGCCAGCCCATATGTTCTTCGCAGGCCGCCTGCACGATTTGCAGCGTGTGTCCCTGGTCGACGGATGGGTCGGTATTCGCGCTTGCCAGAGCCATAGATGCGAATAACGAACGCACATCATGACCAAGCTGAATGTACCGGCGAGCGGTCGCATAAGCGCCATTGAGGTCTTGCGCATCCAATTGTTCGCGCAGCGTATCCAGTAATGCGGGAGCAATCAGCCCCCCCGCCAGAATAGCGCTGCGCGTGCCGGCCTGTGCGGGAGGTTGAGGCTGTTGCTGTTCTCCAATCTCTTTATGTAGTGCATTGATATAGCAGGCAGAGGTAAACAATAGCGGCAGTGCCTCCACATCCTGTATCTCTGTGAAAGCAATCCGTACGGCGGAGGCGAAGAGTAGCCCATGGGCCGCCTGTATAAATGCCTCACGATCCCCATCGCCAACTCGCGTCAACAGGTCAGTAGCGGCCAGCGCAATCACCGAGGCGATACCGCGCGACGAAGCGCCCTTCTGAATCAAAGCATCGAATACGCCTGAGCAGATTTGCGGTGCATCGACATCGCTCAGGACGAGCTTGCGTAGGGGAAGCGCGTTCTCATTCTTCGGCGCGGCCAGGCGCGTGCGATAACTATCGAGGCTATGATGTTCATCAGAAAGAAACGCGCGTACCGTATTGACCCAGGCCGGTTCTTCTGCCGTGATTGGCAAGTGCGGCGCGAGCCAGTGTACAATGTTCGGGACACGGTCCCCCCACTCGACCGCATCCAGCAACTGCGTCCCTCGTACCGCGAACATCAGTGGATGTCCGGCATTGTGAAAGGTAGTAGAGATACCATCATATGAACGAATCTGTATAGTCCGGTAATCGGCCCCCGTGGAATAAAGACCCAGCAGTAAACGCTCGACCAGTAAGGGATCATTGCCATAAATAGCCTTGTGCATTTCCGAATTGACCGTTTGCCCCTCGGATAGTTCACCGGGAACGAGCGGGTCAGGGTAATTGGGATGAGCGAATTTTTCCCGCCCGGCGCGCAATTGCGGAATAGCAGCTACAGTAGATTGAATCAAGAGCGGGAAAGCCCTTTTCTGCGTTTGTCGCCATTCCTCTCCCAGCGTATACTGCAGGGCGATCAACCAGCGGCACATCATACTGGCTGCCGCCAGCATAATGGTAGGATGACCATCGCTATCCCCATGGGCTACGATCATGCCTATGCGTCCTATTAACTCGCCCGGGTCGGCGCCTTGCTCTACAAGCCTGCTGGCGGTATCGATAATATAATTGGTATCTCCAGCCGCCAGCGCATCTACTAAAGCAGAAATATCAGTATTTAGTCCAATTGATGGCATAACTTTTCCAACCCTCCAGGTGGGCATAAACAGGTATGCCCTTAAATTTGTAGAATTCTGGTGCGCTCTAACTCGTAATATATCGTGATGTCGCTATGTCTGCTGCAATTCACGAATAGCGCGTTCGATGCGCGGAATTTCCGCGTATTCCTCATCGAGCAGTTTATATCCTCGCTCCAGGTACAGTTCCGCCAGCCGGGCCCCTTTCTCGCTGGGATCAATCGCTGCCGTTATTAATTCGCTGCTGCGATATTTTTCAGGCAAGGGCGAGGTAATCCGCTGCATGCGCTGCTTCGTATCCTGTAGCAATTGGGTATCATGTCCCTCAAGCGCGTATCGTGCAACACCTATCAATTTACCCAACTCTGCCAGGCGCTGCCGCTCGGTCATCGTTTGGATCAGCAATTCTTCGGCGTCCAGATCGTCCAGCGCCTCTTCGTCCTCGGCTGATTCAAGCGAGGGAGTGGTAGCAAAAGCCGAAGCATAGGTCACATAGTATTGTCCATATTCCTGGCATGCCTGCGCTACCAGCTGCATGCGCAGCGTTTCATCACGCGGATTGACGGTGCCGATTTCGCACAGATCATCGTCACGTCGTTCCGCCAGCATCTGCAAATGTTCCAGATCACTTCCCTCCTCCAGCATAGGCGGGATGGGCATCACAGGAACATTCGTTGCATCCTGTAGTTCCTCTTGCGATAATTGAGAAGCTAAAAAAGATGGGAGGTATTTTGCAAGAGAGAGCGGTATCGGTGGAACAACACAATATGTGGAGAGGATCGTGCGCGAATTATTACTGCCGCGTGCCACAAAAATGGCGTGTCCCTTTGGCGCCTGGGGATCACCACGCAAGAAACGCATACTCATATCCATTTCCTTCCTGCCATATCATAAGGCGGTTCTCCTGATCGTCCGCCGTCAAAATCAGCAACCTATCTTTGCTCTTTAATAATATCCCGTTTCGTCGCATATGTACATAGTAGCCCATGCATGTTTAGCATGCCTCATAATCCTCTTCGCACCTGCCTGATTCGTTTGATCAAGTCTTTGTTCGCGCGTATCTCCTCGTCGGTCATATCTTCCCCGCTGGTAGGGAGCGAATCCTCGTAGGCTTTCAACTGCTGCTCGATTGCGGGCATCCCTGCTATACGCGCAAACGACGTGAGAATCGCGCGTCCTTGCTCATCCTCCTGCTGGCGTACCGCTGTGATGATGGCCTGCGCATACAATTCGGCGTACTGGCGCAGGAACATACTCCATTGCTGAGGCGTACTCAATGTCCTGACCACCTGCTCTACCAGCGCAATGGCCTGCTTGAATTCGTTCAGGGCCGCGTCCAGGTCTCCGCGCACCAGGAAAACGCCTCCACGTTCGTAGCGCGCATCGGATTCACCCAGCAGCTGCTGTTGCTCCTGGTACAGCGCCAGCGCCTGGTTATAGCAATTGAGCGCCTCATCCACTTCATCGTTTCCGGCTCGCGCCATTCCGATGGCCAGCAGGGCATCGGCCTGCCCCAACTCATCATCGGCCTGCTTGAAGCGCAGGATTGCCCCCTCGCAATGCTCAATCGCCTCATCCCATTGTTCCCTTCCTACCAGCGTTTGCCCCACACCGAGCATCGCGGCAGCATCGCCATCAGTACTCTCGATCAACTGAAACTGCCGCCCCGCTTCCAGAAACGTTGCCGAAGCCGCTTCGAGGTTGCTCTGCGAAAGATAGGCGCGAGCCATACCCAGCAGGGCTTCCGCCGCATAATACGGTTCCTGTATGCCTTCTGCCTGGTTATGAGCATCGCTAAAGCGCTTTTCAGCCTGCGCGAAGTCCCCCTCCGTCAATAATAATTGACCTTCCACCACTAGCATCAAGGGTACCAGGTGAGTAGCCAGCTCATTCCCTGTGACTATTCGCCGCGCGATTGTCAGGTATGATTCCGCGTCATCCAGCCTGGCAGTAAGCACAGCCAACCGCGCCCTGCGCGCTGCGGCCTCTGCCAGGCCCAGAGCATGACTCGGCTCCTTGCTGCGTTCCAGCGCCGCCTGGGCCTCACTATAATGGCGCTCTGCCTGGGCAACCTTCCCCTGCTTGTAATAAATGTCTCCGAGCCCGAGCAGCGCGCGATACTCGACGCGGTCGTTAGACAACGCGCGCGCCTGGCGATGTGCATCTTCAAAAGTTTGCCTGGCGCGGTTCAGAAAACCCCTCAAGCGCTGAATCTCGCCCAATCCAGCCGTCGCCTCCGGTTGGCCAAGACGATATCCCTCCGTCTTAAACATGCGTAATGCCCGCTCCATCTGCCCATTCGCGTAGGAAAGCTGCCCGCGGCGCGTATTGATCTCACCCAGCAGCCGACTCGCAGCGGCGACTCCCAGACCGGAGCGCATATTCGCGTAGTTCTGTTGCGCCTGCTGCGCGCTGATCAGTGCCTGATTAATGTTATTGCGCAGGAAATAAATCTCCCCCAGCCCCAGGTTACAATCGGCCTCTCCTAATTCATATTCTAATGGCCGTGCCGCGTTATAGGCATCGACAAACGTATCCGTTGCTTTATCCAGTTGCAGCTGATCCAGGTAAACGCGCGCCAGTCCTACCAGCCCATCGACAATGCCATATTTATCGCCCATGTCATCATAGGCCTGCAATACCTGCTGGTAATCGGCAATCGCCCTATCAAAATGCTCTTTCAGCCGCTCGATATCGGCCAGGCTGCGCCGCGCATCGGCTTCGTTAATGCGATCTCCGGCCCTGGCGTAATAAGAGATGGCCTGCGAGTAATGGTCGGCAGCCTGCTCGATTTTCCCCCGCTGGAACTCGATATGGCCCAGCGCCAGCGTGGCATTGCCCTGCCCGACCGCATCCTCCTGCCCCGTGTACAGATTCCAGGCATCCTGATAGGCCTCTTGCGCCCGCTCAAGATGCCCCAGCTGTCGCTCAAGATGCCCCAACGCCAGCGTACTGGCCGCCTGGCTCAAGATGCTGCCGGCTTCACGGTATAGCTTAATTGCTCGCTGGTAACTATTTGCCGCCGCCTCCAACTGATTTTGCTGTCGCTGCACATCTGCCAGCAAGTTACGGCTATCCCCTGCTCTTTTGAAATCATGCAGCAGCCGGAAACGTATCTCCGCATCGGCTAGCGCCTCCGCTGCCGCCTCCAGTTTGCCATCATTGAGAGCTGTAATGCCTGTTTGAAAACGATTCTCGGCCGCCTTTGCCTCTTCTGTTGTCATGACATCTCTTCCTCGTAGGGGGCCTACCCTCCTGGTTATCCGCCCCACCCGTTATAATGAGCCTTACAGAATACTAGTGCGTAAATAATTGTAGTCCGCCAGGAGAAGAAAGTCAAAACACCTGGCGCTCCCCCCCATTCTCCAGAGGCTTGACAGGACTGTTGCGGTAAGATACTCTACACTAGACCGCCTGACATGGTGATATTATCAACCTCCTATCGCCTTACCGGTAACCCGCTCTAGCGCCGGTGATAAAACGGCAGCTCCTGCGGAAATCGGGCAGGACGCATAGGTGTCAGAAAGGCATCTGGAACAGGTGCCACAAATCGTTCTATTCGTTCTATCATATAAGGAGCTATCGCATGTACGAAGACACCTTAGCGAACGTACCTCTCTTCTCAAGCCTGGATAGGAAAGAATTACGTGAACTCGCAAGAAGCGTCCAGGAACGCACCTATAGCCCTGGCTCGGTCATCATCAAACAGGGCGATACAGGCGTCGGGCTCTACATCATCACCAAAGGCACCGTTCATATCACCCAGGTCTCCAATCCCGATAGACCCGAGGAAGACCTCGGTACCGCCGGCACAGGAGAAGTCATCGGTGAAATGGCGCTATTGGATGACCTGCCTCGTTCCGCCACTATCACCGCCGTCGACGAAGTAACAGCCTTACTTCTCCCCGTCTGGGAATTCCGCACTGCCATGCGCAATTCCCCCGATATCGCTATCAAATTGCTCTCAGTGCTCAGTCGCCGTCTGCGCAACGTCGAAAAGCCGGCTCGTTAAGCCGGCGCAATGGGGTAAATAATAGAGCCGATCCACCGGCGGTGGGTGAGCTAAACGCCTCTACGGGAAAGGAACAAGCGCACCGGGAAACAAGCCAGCGCCTCCTGCGCTCCCGTAGGGGCAGGGAAAAACTGCTGCGCTAGGCGGCTGGCCCATTCGGTAGGGAACATTCATCAGGTGACCTGTAGGAGGCCTCAACGCAACAAATTTGGAGCGTGTTTCAATATCTCGCGCCCACCAACGGTGGATCCGCCCCTTGCCAGATGATATTGTCACGCATCCTCGCAAAAATCGCCATCCTCACACATTATCTCCTGCATATATCCCATCGGACTCCTGCTGGTTGGCTTTCTTGCGGTTGAGTAGCGCCTCCAGTTCCTCCAGCATCGTCTCCACATCGTTAAAGGAACGGTAAACGCTGGCGAAGCGAATATAGGCGATCTTGTCCATGTGTCGCAAGCGCTCCATCACCAGTTCACCAATTGCGCTGCTCGGAATCTCCTGCTTTCCCTGGCGATACAACTCCTGCTCGATCTCCTCAACTGAATTCTCGATCTCGCCTATAGGCAGTGGGCGTTTCTCACACGCCTTACTGATACCTACAAATAGCTTCTGCCGGTCAAAAGCCTCTCGTCTTTGATCGCGCTTAATTACCATCAACTGCGACTTCTCGACGCGCTCATAAGTGCTGAAGCGCCCCTTGCACTGCTCGCACTCGCGCCTGCGATGAATCGCATCTCCGACGTCTCGCGAATCCTTGACGCGTGATTCAGTCCCTCCACAATATGGACATTTCATACTGCGCCCCTACCTCTAGCGTACCTGATAATAGCACTATTGTATCACAGCACGCAATGTGGCGGCGCTTCTTTACCGCAAACAGAGCGAGGTATCAAGCAGAAACTCTTTTTGCTTCATTGATATGATCCTCATGATGAGGCGCCGCCATCGTCTCATCATGCCGCGAGGACATCGAAGCATCCGGCAGCGTATTCTTTGCCCTGCTGATAGCATCTGGTGACGTCTTACCAACGTACCCTGATCGCAGACGCGAACCTTCACGCCAATAGGCATACCAGTACGGCCCATGCCCTTTCCCCTCGCGGCAGGTTTTGCACGCAGGCTTGCCGCATTTGCGATACTGCAATTGGTACGTGATGTGCTGATCCTCTGGTAGTTGCCTCATGTACCACTTACCCTTCAACGATTCAAGCTGGCACCCGTTCATCTTGCCGCTCTCGACTCATTTCAGCAATCCGGCTTTTTAATGAGGAGAAGAGCTGCCCCTACAGTTCACCCCGGCAGATGAAAAGGAAACAGTACTCATTCATATACAAACCACTAACAGCATAGCATCATTGAATGAACATTGTATGAATCTTTGTACGCACATAATGAAACATTGTTCATTCTGGTAGCAAGTATACCAGGAAACAAATTACTTTTCAATGACACATCTTTTATCCTTCATTAAATTCTAAGACGCGAGGCGCTGGCGCATCTTTCCCGGCTACCCCCACTATCGAAAGAAGAATGGTATAATAGAGGTATACCTTTCCCCCCATGGCTAGATGTTTCCTGGGGAAAGGGCATCATTATCCCATGCGTTTTGTCTTGTTGTTGGTACGGAAAGAGTCGGCTTCAATCCGGCAAGCAATAGCACCGCAAGCCCTTTTGTGAAGTAGCTATCGCGAGAACTCTAACCTTTCCAGGCGAGACATGGAAAGAATGGCTTCGCCCCACCAGATTGAGCCGGAAGTAGGAGGCAAACCATGCAGATCATTATCAAGGGTAAGCAGATGGAAATCACGCCTCGCTTACGCCAGTATATCGAACGTAAGACAGGGCGGCTCTCCCGTTTTCTTTCTGATGACGCTCGTATAGAGGTCACCGTCACCGAGGAACAAACCCGCAGCGCGCGTGATCGCTACTCGGTTCACCTGGCGTTGTCCAACAGCGCTCATCCGATTCATAGCGAGGTCAGCGCGAACACCGCCATCAAGGCCCTTGATCTGGTATTGGATAAGGTTAGCGCGCAACTGGGACGTCAAAAGGATCGTCAGACCAGCGCAAAGCGCCATCATACCCCGGCCATGAAGATTCTCTCGCTGTCGCGCTCTGGAGCGCTTACGGCTTTGGAAGGTGAGCAGCGCGAAGAAGAGGGAGAATCGGTTCCGGCTATCACGGAAGAATACAACGAGGAAATCTGGTCGCAGATCATGGAGATCCGGCGTATTCCTACCAGGCCTATGAATGATCAACAGGTGATAGCCCAGATGGAGGCCGCTGGTCTCTCATTCTACCCATTTTTTAACCAGGAAACGCAGAGTGTCAATGTGATGTATCGACTTGAAACGGGTGGCTATGGCTTGCTCGTTCCTACCTTAGAGCAAGTGATGGAGTAATATTCGCCGGAATGGAAGTCAGCGATTCTAAGCAGTAATTCGGTAATCGGGCTAAGACCGATCAATCGGCGCGGCCCGCGATGACTCGCCCCTACGGGGTCGCCGTGGCAAGCAATGCGCGAACAGAATATCCCACAGCGACGCCGTAGTGGATGGGCCGATTACCCGGAAAATTTCTTTAATACAGCCCAATTTCAAAACGCCACGGTTCCAGCGGTGGCTCCTCAAATTGGCCTAGCGGATCGGCGACCTGCACAATCAACTTGTGCGCATTTGCGGCAGGGAGCGGGCGAAAACGGGCGCTCCCCTGGTATACTGCCGAATTTGCATCTCCCGCGAGCTCTGGTCGCGCCAATAAAATGCCGCCCCGGTCTCCTGCCCACCGCATTCCTGCATCATCGCGCAGAAAGAAAATCAACCGCGGTACGAAAGCAAATCCTGCCATCAGTGGTGGCCGCATCCAGATATAGTGCAGCTCGAAATGCTCCTCATACCACTGTAACTGGTGCAGCAACAGCGTCATATCCCGCTGCTTCTGCTCTATCTCAAGCGTCATCGTCCGTAATGGCCTCTGGCGAGAGACCGAAGGCGCGTCCAGTGGGAGACTCTGGGGAGCAGCGATCACTACAGGTGGACGCGACGCAAGCTCCAACGCCTTCGCCGAAAAAGGCGCCTGATCCGACATAATTTCATTGCATAATTGCAGACAGGCGTCGCAGATGTAGGCAGCACCCGGGCCGGCTACCATACGCCGGACTTCTGGTGGGCGTTGCCCGCAAAAAGAACAGCGAGCCAGTGACCGATCATGATTCATGTCTACCTTCCTGCTAGATCATTGATTGACCTTTGCGATCTCGTCATGCCCGCTCCACGTTCAGGGAAGCGCAGTGCGTGGCCAGAACCTGCCGGTTTTGCCGAATCGCTTCTAACTATACCGCAACTATGATGAATGCAATGCAGCAACAGCAGCCTGGTATAATCCTAACCGTTCTAACATGGAGGCGTGCGCCTCCCATTCCAGGGTATCATCAAGCGGAGCCAGCGGGTCTGGTACTGGTGAGCGCCCATTGGCCTCAAAAGGCCTGGAACCATTCTGTTTTTCACCCTCCTGCTCGTACCATGCTTCCTCCGCCCCGTCAATCGCACCATATTTACGATACAATGCTAATGAGATCAGGTGATCGGCAAAGTGTGGATTTTTAGGCAACAGCGAACCATGCAGGTAGGTCCCAAACGTGTTCCGGTAAACCGCTCCCTCGGTGTGATCCTCAGCATTATTCCCATAGCCTTTCAGCACTTTCCCCAGAGGTTTAGCCGTTCCGAGGTACGTGCGTCCTCCATGGTTCTCGAAGCCAACCAGCGTCTGACCGTTCCAGCTGATGGCAATATTGCCGATACAGCGTGCCACGTGCGCCCCTTTATGGATCGTCCAGGCGTCAAATACGCCCAGTCCGCGCATATCGGGACCCTCCGCTGGCCGGTAGTAATGCGCCAGTAGTTGATATCCTCCACAAACCGCCAGTACCGGCATATCATCCTCAATTGCCGCCCACAGCCCAATCCCCTTGATCTCATACAAATCTTGCGCCACCGGCGCCTGTTCTTTATCCTGTCCTCCACCGATAAACAACATATCATACTCATCAGGCGCCAGCGCGTCGCCAATGCCCAGGCCCACAACGCGCAGTTCAATATTGCGCAGTTCGCATCTGCGCCGCAGCGTTAAGATATTGCCGCGATCACCATACAAGTTCAATTGATCTGGATACAAATGCCCTAGAGTAAGAGAGTAACGAGGCATGGTCTGCTCGTTCATGGGCCTTTCTCCTCCCAGTAATGAGGTGTCAAACCTCGTCGCTCCAATTGGCGATGGACTTCTAACAAGCCCGTATACGTTGGTACTATAAACAACGTTTCACCAACAGGTGTCCGGCTAATGGCTGCGTCCAGTGCTTTCGCGATTCCGTACTCCCCCGCGCTCGCCCTTCCCTGCTGTGATGTATGGGTGTACCCTTGAGGGCGCCCTCCGATACCTTCCTCGTGTAGTTGCTCGCTCGCCTCAGAAGATGGCTCTTTTTCCGCCGTTGAAATCGCCTGTCTTTTTGTGCTTTTCACCGACCGGCTTCGTCTCAGCTTGCGGCGCTCCTTCGCATCCAGGCTTCTAGTAGCCGCGCGCAAGGGCGCAGGCATCACAATCTTCATGTCGTCCAGTGCTACACCCGCGTATTTTAGCCGTAATGCCAAATCCAGTGCCCGTGTTCCTGCTACTGTCAAAGAACCTGTGTATCCGACCAGCCGCTCAAAATCAACATCCCAGATCCACGAGATATCGCGCCCATCGGCAATATTATCGTTCAGAATGAACAGAACGTGACGCGGTGTACTATCGCTAAACAGCGTGCGCAGCACCTCGTTGAATCCGGTAGGATTTTTTGCCAGCAGGAGTCGTAATGTGCGTCCATCAGCCTGAACGCGCTCGCCACGCCCAAAAACCGGCTTGAATTGTTCAATGCCGGTGGCTATCGGTCCCCATGAGATTTCTAATGCTTGCGCTACCGCGATCGCTGCCAGCGCATTGTAAACATTATACAATCCCGGCAGTGGAATAATGATTTCTCTCTTATGCTCCGGTGTCTCAACCCCAACACGCAGCCGGTCTAACCCCTCGTTCGCTACTTTCACCGCTCGCACAGAAGGTTGGGGTCGTGTATAGCCACATCCAGGGCAGAAATAATGGCCTAAATGACTATAGAAACGCGTGTCATAGCTGTAATCGGTGCCGCAATGCGGGCAAGTGCGCGTATCTATAGTCTGGTGCCTCTCCGCTCCATCTCCAAGATGAAGCTCACCGTCATCGATTCCAAAATACACGACCCTGCCGTCAAAATGGTCGCCTAAAACAGCGATGCTCGGATCATCGGCATTCAATACCACTGTCGTGTTGTCAGGCAGCATGCGTATGGCCTTTTGCCAGCGAGCCGCGACGCTATCGACTTCACCGTAGCGATCCAGCTGGTCGCGAAAAAGGTTATTGAAGGCAACTACGCGGGGGTGTACGGACTCCACAAACTGCGGTACTACAGCTTCGTCAACCTCAAAGACCGAGATGGCCTGTCCCGAACGACGCAGGCTGCCGTTCGGCTGGGCGCGAATCACCAGCGCACCCGCCACGCCGCGCATCAAATTCGAGCCTTCCCGGTTGCGCCACACCCGCAGTCCGGCATCGCTTAAGATTGCCGCGATGAAGCCGCTGGTGGTTGTTTTCCCATTCGTACCTGTAACCAGCACGCTCCCATAGCGCAGTTGTTTCGAAAGATGCCCCACGATATCCGGGTACAGGCGCTGTGCCACTACGCCGGCAATGCTGGTGCCTCCGCCCAGGTGTAAACGGCGGCTCAACGCGCCCGCCGCCCTTCCACCCAGCACAGCCAGTCCCGCACGCAATGAACTGCGCCGTCGCCTGCTATAACGATAGCTTTCAACAGATGTATGATCAACAGAGGACTGTTCTTCCCCTGCGCTGCTTCGCTGCCTTCTGATACGCCCGTCCCTTTTCATAGTGTGCGGCGGCTTCTGTTTCCCCATCCTGTTCCTCCGGTCACATTTTACCGACTTCCGCCGCTGAAAGCCCCGGTGATTGATCCATCGAGATGAAAGCGGCGTTCATTGTTTGGAGCAAGTGTGGGGCGGCTTCCCGTTTGACACCTGCTGTGCTTTGTACTACAATACCGCTATGCGGAAATTGTATCAGTATCGGATCTACCCAACAACGGAACAAGCAACCAGGCCAAATGAGGCATTGGCAGAATGAAAGAACTTTTCATTGTCCCTGCTGCCTCCTTTCAATCGACCGTGATTTGAAAGCTGCCTTGAATACTCGTGCTGTGGGGCTACATAGCACGGGCTTGTCCCTAGAAGCCCACGGCTTTTGCCATGGGGAGTAGTCACATACATCTTACAATTTGCAGCATAGCATGCGAGCGCAAGCTGGTCAAGTAGGGGCGACCCTTGTGCAGGGGGATTGACCAGTCGCGTCAGTTGCGGGTAGCGGGTCGATCCTCTGGGGGCGGCCGGGCCGCTGTGCCTCTAGAACATGCGGAATCACCCTTTTCGTTCGACAAAATTCATCAGGGAGCGTTCTTGTCCGCGTGACTGGTCAATCGCCCAGGCCTTTGTAGGTCGCTTGCTTCTATCGTGACTGTGATATCGTCGGGCTCACCCTTGTGCTATCCCATACCAATCCCCAGGAATAGATGCTGGACAACAGGTGTTATTCTTGCGGAGAACATTTTGTTGAAATAAATGCGTCATGCAGTAATAAGCTTTTTCGCTGTAAAGCTCGCGAAGAGGACGAGCGAAAAATACTATTGCATCGGGATAGCCTGAGGTCATTGGTGCAAACAGCCCCTTGTCAGGATATGTTATCCTATGCAATGAGCATCGTATATGGATGTGTCGGCGGCGTGAATAAACCAGCGGCGGTTTGTTTCGCCCACTCATTAGATCAGGGTTAGGGAATGGCAAAGAAGAAACTTGTAATCGTAGAATCTCCGGCGAAAGCCAAAACTATTGAAAAATTTCTGGGGCGCGACTTCGAAGTACGCGCCTCGATGGGCCATATTATAGATTTGCCCAAAAAAGGTCTTGGGGTAAATACACGCAAAGACTTTACACCACAATATGAAATCATTGAGAAAAAAGATAAGCTGATTAATGAATTGAAGGCTGCTTCCAAACGCGCCGATGAAGTCTACCTCGCACCTGACCCCGACCGCGAAGGCGAATTCATCGCGTGGTCGCTGAAACACACACTCGATCTCAAAAATCCACGACGTGCCGTCTTCAATGAAATCACAAAAGGGGCCGTCCAGGAAGCCATACGCAAGCCGCGTGATATCGACGAAGACCTCTTCAACGCCCAGCAGGCTCGCCGTGTCTTAGATCGTCTTGTTGGCTACAAAATCAGTCCGTTGCTCTGGCGGCGCATTCAATCAGGCACAAGTGCCGGGCGCGTGCAGTCTGTGGCCCTGCGGCTCATTTGCGACCGCGAGGCCGAAATCCGGGCTTTTGTCCCGGAAGAATATTGGAGCATCACTGCATTGCTGAGCAAGCAAGGGAAGCTAGAACGCTTCGAAGCCAACCTGATCGCGCGCGTCAAAGATATTGCTGCCCTCAGCAGCGAAGAAAGCGGTTCAGAAAGCGAAGAACCGGTCAATCCCTCGCTCAATGGCGCCGATGGTATGAATGGCGCGCAAAGAGTGCGCGCCGAAAAAGGCCGCATCAAGATTGCCTCAAAAGAAGAGGCCGATACCATCCTGGCCGATTTAAAGGGCGCGGCATATACTGTTTTGAAGGTTGAGGAGAAGGAACAGCGTCGCCAGCCATATCCACCCTATACCACCAGCACCTTGCAGCAGGATGCCTCGGCCCGCCTCTACTTCAAACCGAAGAAGACGATGAGCCTGGCGCAGCAACTCTATGAAGGCATCGAACTGGGAGAACGCGGTCATCAAGGCCTCATCACCTACATGCGTACTGATTCGACCCGCATTTCTGAAGAGGCGCAGGCCAGGGTGAAGGCGTATATCGGGCAAGAATTTGGCCAGCCATATGTGGGCCAAGGCCGCACCGGAAAGGCCAAAGCGACCACCCAGGATGCCCACGAAGCCATTCGACCAACCGATGTCACGCTGACCCCGCAGATCGTCAGGCCCCATCTCTCGCCTGACCAGTTCAAACTCTACAACCTGATCTGGCGGCGTTTCGTGGCCAGTTTCATGACGCCTGCCGTCTTTGATACGGTGCGGGTGGACATTGTAGCGGCGCAGTATGTCTTTCGTGCCACCGGCTCTCACCTGAAGTTTCCAGGCTTCCTGGCTGTATGGCAGCGTGAAGAAGACGAAAAATTGCTACCCGCGCTCAAGGCTGATGAAGTGCTTGACCTGCATGGGCTGAAGCCAGAGCAGCATTTCACGCAGCCGCCTCCACGCTATACGGAAGCAAGTTTGATCAAGGAGCTTGAGGAGCAGGGCATTGGGCGTCCCAGCACCTACGTGCCAATTATTAGCACCATTCAGGATCGTGGCTATGTCGACCAGGATCAGCGCCGCTTCGTGCCTACCTGGTTAGGTGAGACGGTCAACGAGGTCATGAATAAGCACTTCCCGGACATTGTCGATACTGGCTTCACCGCCGAGATGGAGCGCAAACTGGATGAGGTTGAAGAGGGTCGCATATCCTGGACAGAATTTTTGCACAGCTTTTATGGCGATTTCAAGGTCTTGATGGAAAAAGCCGAGGCCGAGATGAACCGCGTGCAGAAGCCGGTCGAAGAGATAGATGAACCATGCCCGGAATGCGGGCGCAATCTTGTGATTCGTACTGGGCGCTTCGGGCGTTTCATCTCCTGTTCAGGCTTCCCGGAGTGCCGTTATAGCCGCTCCTTCGTGAATAAAACCGGCGCATTGTGTCCCGTTTGTGGCGGCGACCTGGTAGAGCGCAAGACAAAACAGAAGAAACGTGTCTTCTTCGGATGTAACAATTACCCGACCTGCAATTTTGCCATCTGGGAGCGCCCCGTACCCGATCTCTGCCCCAATTGTGGCGGATTGATGGTCATCCCGCGTGCCGGGCAGGACCCGGTCTGTTATGCGGAAGTTGTTGCCGTCCAGAAATCTGCCGAGGAGAAACCCCGGCAGGACGGGGCAACCTCGCGCCGCACAACACGCAAGAATGCCGAGTCTGAAACGGCGGCAAGCGGGTCTGTGCCTGCTATTTCCCGCCGTTCTACCTCCAGAACCAGAAAGACTACCGCCGAAACATCCAGTAACGACAAGCTTCCCAGAAGCACAACCCGCAAAGCCAGAATGTCGACTTCAACAACGAGCAGAACCAGGAAAACAACGCCGCGATCTTCTACCGCAAAGAAGAAAGCGACAGCCAGGTCAACTGGCAGGAAAACTCCCTCCTGAAGAGCGTGGAGCTAGCTCAGGATACTGTTCCGGTTAAAAACGGATGGAGGACCCGGTCGCATGTCTTTTGGGATAAGCTGCATTTCGTGTGCTATAATCAGGTAGAAGTTAAATATTTTCTCGCTACCGCTACCCAGACACTTCCTTGCATTCGAAAGTCGCGAAAAGGCGTTTCTGAACGGGAATGGGACACAGCGTTCTACTTTAAATGGAGGATATTCATGCCGCATGCAGTAACGCTCATACCAGGCGATGGCACAGGACCGGAAATCACCGAAGCCACGCGCCGGGTACTTGAGGCTACCGGCGTCCAGTTCACCTGGGATCTGCAGCGTGCCGGGTTAGAAATGTTGGAGAAGCATGGTACCGTCTTACCAGATCAGGTCATCGAATCGATTAAACGCACGAAGGTTGCTTTAAAGGGCCCTATTACCACTCCGGTCGGCAAGGGCTCCCGCAGCGCAAATATGGCCCTGCGCAAAAAACTCGATCTCTATGCTAATCTTCGCCCCGCCAAAACCTACCAGGGCCTGCGTTCGCGCTATGAAAATATCGATATGATTATTGTTCGTGAGAATACCGAAGACCTTTATGCCGGTGTTGAATTTCAGAGAGGCACTCCTGAACAGCAGGAGATTCTTGAGACGATCGCTCGCACGACAGGAACCCATCTTGACAATGAGTCTGCCATCAGCATCAAATTTATTTCTGTGATGGCGACGCGTCGTATCGTCAAGTTCGCTTTTGAGTATGCGCGCGCGAATGGTCGTCGCAAAGTGACCGCCGTACATAAGGCCAATATCATGAAATTCTCCGATGGCCTCTTTCTCGCTACCGCTCAGGAGGTGGCTAAGGAATATCATGATATCCAGTTCGAGGATCGCATCGTCGATAATATGTGTATGCAGCTGGTGCAGAAGCCGGAGCAATACGATGTGCTGGTGCTGCCCAACCTCTACGGCGATATTATTTCCGATCTTTCGGCCGGTCTTATTGGTGGTCTGGGTGTCGCGCCGGGCGCGAACATTGGCAGCCAGTACGCGGTATTCGAGCCGGTGCACGGCAGCGCCCCCAAGTATGCGGGCCAGAACAAGGTCAATCCTATGGCGATGATGTTCTCCGGCGTGCTCATGCTCCGCCACCTTTGTGAGAAGGATGCCGCCAATCGCCTGGAGAGGGCCATCGCCCAGGTCATCGCCGAGGGTAAGAACGTTACCTACGACCTCAAGCCGCGCCCTGATGATCCAACGGCTGTCGGGACCTCGCAGGTAGCGGACGCGGTCATCGAAAAATTGCAGAGACAGTAATGATCCACCGGTGTGCTGCAAGAAAGGACAGCTATCTATGGAACCAATCTCGGTCAACGATATGGTCGCCGATGCGCGTACGCGCATAAAGGGCCTCTCGAAGGAGGAAATGGAGCGCGAACTTGAGGCGGGCGAAGCAGTCATTATCGACATCCGCGATCCCCGCGAGCGCTGGCGCGAGGGTACAATTCCAGGGGCGAAACACGTCCCGCGCGGCATGCTCGAATTCTGGGCCGATCCTCAATCAGAATATCACAAGCGTTTTATGGACCCCGAGAAGCGCACGATTCTCTACTGTGCCGGCGGTTTGCGTTCATCATTGGCGGCAGACGTTTTGCAGAAGATGGGCTACAAAGACGTAGCTCACCTGGAGATGGGCTTTGATAGATGGAAAGTAGGGGGTGGTGCGTGGGAAGAGGTTCCGATTCCTGATAATCTGCGCTGAGAAACCAGGGCGACCGCGCGGTTACCCTGGCTCTCTACTGTCTATTTACTCGATGCGCATCTTTCCTAGAGAACCCGCCGTCGTGCGCCACTTATGACGTGCCTGGATATAGCGCACCGTGCCGGAGCGGGAGCGCATCATCACTGACGATGTGCGAGCACCCCAACCATAATATTCAACGCCCGCCACCAGTTCCCCGCTCGTTATGCCGGTAGCCGCGAACGAGACATCGTTGCCTTTCACAAGATCATCCGTATCTAGAACCTGGTCAGGATCAATACCGTCCGCTCTCAAGCGGTCTCGCTCCCGGCTCAGCTCTCGCTCCAGATCGGCAGGATTCAAGTTTCCGCGATCCTTTTCCGTCAAGGGCCAGATTTTACATTGAATCTCCCCACCGACGCATTTAATAGCGGCTGCCGCCAGCACCGCCTCGGGGGCACCTCCGATGCCCATCAGTACATCAACGCCAGTATAATCTTCCATAGCAGCTTGAATCGCTGCCGACACGTCCCCATCGCTGATCAGCCGGATGCGTGCCCCCGCCTCTCGAATCTGGCGAATGATGTCCTTGTGGCGTGGGCGATCAAGAATTACGACCGTCACATCATCGATACGAGCAGAACGCACCTTGGCGATACGCTGCAGATTCGTCGCCACCGGCGCATTAATGTCGATCACTCCTCTGGCTATCGGGCCAACGGCGATCTTTTCCATATAGTAGACGCCTGGAGGAGCCGAATACATACTGCCCCGTTCCGCCGTAGCTACAACAGCCAGCGCTCCAGGAAGCCCCAACGCGAGCAGCCGTGTGCCATCAACCGGATCAACAGCCACATCTACGTCCGGTGGTAAGCCATTGCCGACCTGCTCGCCTACGTAAAGCATAGGAGCCTCATCCTTTTCACCCTCGCCAATCACCACGATGCCATTCATATCAACCCCATCGAGCGCTTTACGCATGGCATCTACAGCCGCCTGGTCAACTTTCTCTTTATCCCCTTTGCCCATCCACCGCCCGGCACTCAAGGCGGCGGCCTCGGTGACGCGCACCAATTCCATCGCGAGATTGCGCTCCCTGGTACCCGACTCCTCAAAACGTGTTTCCGTCATAAATACGCTGTCCTCCTTTGACTTTCGTATATACTGCTCGGGATAGTCGCTCGTTTTTGTGCTAGAAGCCTCTAAATTGTTATTTGCCGGCGTCGTACACGACAATGCTCGGCCAACATGATAGCGCGTAGCTTGTCCACTGCCTCTTCAAGGTGGCCTTGCCTATTTAAGATGATATAATCGTAGCGATCCTTTTCTGCAAGCTCTAGCTGGGCATCTGCTAGTCTTCTCTGGCGCTCCTCTGACGTCTCCGTCTTGCGCTCATCCAGCCTTTGCGCAAGCTCCTCCACCGATTCAGGAGCAAGGAAGATGAAAATTGCATCCGGCACCTTCCGTCGCACCGTTGCGGCGCCTTGCACGTCGATTTTCAGCAGCACATCCTTGCCTGCTTGTAGATGATCCCGAATGGGCTTTCTTGGCTGCCCGTACCAGTTCCCATGCACTTTCGCGTATTCCAGCAGTTCATTATTTGCTACCATACGATTGAATGTCTCTTGATCGACAAAATGGTACGGATTGCCATCACTCTCACCCAGGCGAGGATGACGTGTCGTGACGGAAGAAACGACATGAAAATCCATTCCCTGTTCTTTAAGTGTTTTGATAATCGTGTCTTTTCCGGTACCGGAAGGGGCTGAAAGCACAAAGAGCAATCCCTGGTAGTTCGGGGGCTGTGAAGCTCCCTGCTGGGGCACCAATCGCTCCACGTTCAATTGCATGCAACTTTCCTTCTCTAATGGGGATACGCTACAAACTACTAGGGCGAATTACCAGTCGAGTGAACAACAACGCCCCTGTAGGGACAGCGCCTCGCGCCTGTCCCGCACCCCCGAGGCGGACAGGCGCGAGGCGCTGTCCCTACAGGACGTCCACCAGCTGGCCTCAACTGGCTCGGCTGGTAAATCCGCCTGACGAACTACAACACCGGTATACGAATGGCCTACTCTTTGCTATACTATCCTTTGAGCCGGGCAGGAAATACGTAGGAGCGTATGATACCTGCATACTACGATGGGTGCAGTAACAAAAGAGAAAAAATTCCCAACAAACCTTGAAGAACTGCTCCTATCAATATTGTACAACACGCACCCGCAACTTGTGTAGGCAGGGTTTAATAGAAAGTCAGGAACTATTCTATGTATGTCGATGCCATAACTCTTGCCGCAGTCGTCGATGAATGGCAGCAACTGCTTTTAGGGGCACGCATAGATACGATTATCCAGCCAACGGAATATTCTATTGCTGTGCAATGCTATGTACCGGCACACCAGGGACAGGCAGGTCAGAATCACTGGCTCTATCTATCGGCTCACCCGCAGATGGCTCGCGCGCACCTTACCACCCGCAAACCCGCAAAAATTTCTAATGAACCTCCGGCCTTTGTCATGCTGCTGCGCAAATATCTGGAGGGCAGCCGCATTGAATTTATTTCCCAACCGCGCTGGGAGCGTGTACTGGAAATTACCACTGGCTATCGCGGCACTGATAGCGAAGCGCCCACGCGCCTCCGCCTCGTCATCGAAATCATGGGCCGTACCAGCAACATCATTCTTTGTGATGAGCAAGGAACGATTCTCGGCAGTCTCAAACATGTAGGCCCCGCCATCAATCGCTATCGTGTCATTGCCGCCAACGTGCAGTATGTTCCACCCCCACCACAGACGCGCACGTTCGCCGGTCAGGTGCTGCCTCGCCTCGATCCCGCCGCGGTCACTGCCGCCCAACTGGCAATACTCGCGACAGATATAGAGACAGAGCCTGCTGCCTTTCCCCCTCAAGCAACGCCCGCGAAAAAGGGCCGTTCACGCCCGCAGGAGCAACAAAAGCTCTGGCAGCTGCTTACCAGAAACCTGCTCGGCTTCAGCCCTCTCCTCGCGCGTGAAACTGTCTATCGCACTACTGGAGACCTGGAATCTTCGCTCGATGTATCAGAAAACACATGGGAAGAGTTAGCCAGAAACACACGCGAGCTGGCCTCGCTCTATGATACCCATGGCTGGGAACCGCAACTCGTGGAGCACGCGGATAACGAGGCAGACTCCGCAGCGTCGACATTTCCTATAGCCTTCGCTCCTTATGCGCTGCAGCAGTATGCCAGTATGCCAGGAGCGCGCATACGTACTTCGTCTTCCATCAACATTCTCATTGATGAATATTACGCGGGCGCTGAATGGCGCGACGCCATGGAGGGCGTGCGCTCCCCAATACGAAAAGTTCTACAAACGCAGCGCGAGCGTGTTATGCGCAAGGCCCAGCTGCTACGAGAGGAACTGGCCGCGGCAGAGGAGGCGAATAGCTATCGCTTGCAAGGCGAACTGCTGCTGGCCTACCAGCATGAAATAACGCAGGGACAAACAAGCGTTACCGTGCGAAACTATTTTGATGATCAGGCCGCCGAGGTAACCATTCCGCTTGATCCTCGTTTTGATGCTGTGGGCAACGCTAATCGCCTGTTCAACAAATATCATAAACTGCGCCGGGGGCTTGCCCTTGTTCCAGGCCAGATTGAGCAGAATGCCACGGAACTGGCAACCATTGAGCAGCTTCTGACCGACCTGGCGCTGGCAGAGATGCCCGCCGAAGTCGTGCTTGTTAAAGCCGAGGTGCAGGCGTCCGGCTATATGCGCGGCGCGAAAATGGGGAAACCTGCTGCTGGTTCTCGCGGCAAACAGGCGGCGAAAGGAAAACCTGGTAAACAGGAGAAAGGAAACCCCGTTCCACCAGGAGGTGGCGTACCCTTACACGTGCAGAGTCGCGATGGATTTACGATCTTGATCGGCAAAAACAGTCGCCAGAACGAGGAAGTGACCTTCCGCCAGGCCTCGGCAAATGATATCTGGTTGCATGCTCGCGGCGTCCCCGGTTCGCATGTAGTTATCAAAGCCGCCGGGCGCGAGGTTCCTCGCAGCACTATAGAGCAGGCGGCAAGCCTCGCTGCCTGGTACAGCCAGGCGCGTGGCAGTACCAGTGTGGCCGTGGATTATACCTTGCAGCGCCATGTCCGCCACATGAAAGGCGGTGGCCCAGGAATGGTCATTTACGAGCGTGAGAGAACCCTCTATGCCGAACCCTCATCGTTCTCGCGATGACGCGATGCCCATTTCCTCGCGATACTTTGTCACCGTGCGGCGAGCCACCGCTATCCCCCGTGCAGTGAGCAGGCGCGCCAGTTCATCATCGCTCAGGCGGCGTTTCGGCTCCTCCGAGGCGATTAACTCGCGCAGCACATCTTTCACCCCCAGTGAGCTGTCGAAAAAATCTGCGACTGGTACCAGGCGACCGTTTGGCAGCAGCGCATATTTATTCGCCGTCGCCCGGCTGACTGTCCCTTCATCCAGGTTCAGGCGCGAGGCCACTTCCGCGCGCGTGAGTGGTCGTAGATAGCGCACACCTTTCTCGAGAAACTCGCGTTGATAATCGACAATCAGTTCCGCTATCCGCTTTAGTGTACGCCAGCGACGGTGCATGCAATCGATGAAAAACCTGGCTCGATCCCCATGCTGGCGCAGGTATTGGCGCACTTCATCGCTTTCCGCGCTGCTGTTCAAGTATAACGGCTGCGTGCCGTAACCCGTACTGATCTGAAAGCCGTAGCGTTTCTCCTCGATCAATTCTATCTCGAAGCCCGCAGTGCCTTTGCGAATAATGATATCGGGGCGAATATATGAAGCAAATGCAGGGACAGCGCCTCGTGCCTGTCCGGGGAGAGCAGCATCAAATGCGTGGGCCGGAAATGGATGAAGCGAGCTGCGAATGTACAATGTCGCTTGCCTGACCTCGTCTTCCCTCACTTTCAACGCCCGGGCAACCTCGCTGAACTGGTTGCGTCCCAGCCGGTCTAAATAACCCTCAATCAACACCCGTGCCAGTGGATGTGGCTCTTCTTGCTCGCTGATAGCCTCTAGCTGGATAAGCAGGCATTCACGCAGGTTTCGTGCCCCGATTCCGACCGGCTCCAGTGCTTGCAACTGGCGAAGCACATATTCGACGCGCTCTACGGCAATCTCTAACAACCCGGCAATCTCTTCCACGCTCACTTCCAGGTAGCCTCGCTCATTCAAATTGCCCACCAGTTGCTCGGCAATCTCGATATCATCCGGCGTAATGACCGCCTCCAATTGTTGCAGTAGCACTTCCGCCAGCGTCTGGCTCACCGGAATGCGTGCCATGGGATCAAATTCGTCCTCATCATCACTCTCAGGCGTCGCATAATCGGAAATATCGTAGGGGTGGTACTCGCCCCATTGCTGTTCGGCCTGCATTTCATCGCCGGGCAGCGTCTCTTGCGGCGAAAAAGACGGTTCTGTAGGCTGCGCGTAATGGCCGCAAGATGCGCAGGCAGGCCCTTGTATGAATGCCCCGCAAAAAAGACACACCCGGTGTTCGATCACCTCAAGCGCCGGGTTCTCCATCTGTTCCTGCGCCACCGCCCGCTCTATTTCCTCCGCCGGCAGGTGCAGCATTGTGCTTGAAGTGATCAGCCGGGGGCTCACTCGCTGCACATGGTCTGGTTTTTGTGTCGGTTCCAGTCGCATATAAGTCTCTCCCCTTTCCTGTCTTTCCATCCAACTAAATCCACCCGCGGCTAAGCAGGGCATTGTACGCCGCCTCCTGTTCTGCTGTCTGTTTATTGCGACCATGCCCTCTGCCGGCCACCAGGGGGCCCAGCATGACTTCTACTGTAAATTCCCGGTCGTGCGAGGGTCCCTCCTGGCTGACCAATCGATACGATGGTGTGATGCCATCACGCGCCTGTGCCATCTCCTGAAATAAGGACTTATGGTCCTTGAACAGGCGTTTCTGCACGATGTTATGCGCGAGAGGCTCCAATCGAGGTAGCAGGAAATCGCGTACGACCTCCATACCCTGGTCAAGATAGATGGCTCCCAGCACCGCTTCAAAAGCCGAGGCCAGAACGCGTTGCCCCCCACCGCTGTGCTGCTCTCCCCTACCCATCAGCAAATAGTTCCCCAGCTGAATCTCGCGCGCGAAGCTCGCCAGCGTATCCCTTTTTACCAGGATCGCGCGTATATCGCTCAACTCCCCCTCGCTCAACTCTGGAAAAGTCCGGTACAGGAAATCCGCGCTAATGAAAGCCAGAATAGAGTCGCCCAGGAACTCCAACCGCTCATTCGAGCTCAGTCCCGCGCCTGCCGTCTCAAAAATATATGATCGATGTGTCAGGGCCAGTTGCAAAAGCTGCGGATTTCCAAAATGTACGCCCAGAGCTTCTTCCAGCGCTTCATTCATCGCCATACCTCCAGAACCACCTGTGTCACATCCTCTACTCGTCCTGTCACCTGACCTACCTGCCAGAACTGCGCGCCCGTCGTTGTTTCCTGCCGGATTGACTCCCATGCCTCTGCATTGACAGCAGCAAAAAGGCCACCGGACGTTTGTGGGTCCCATAAAATCTCGCGGTCGAAACCATCCACCCTCTCATCAATACGCACATGAGGAGCAAGGTATGTTTCATTGCGATGCGCGCCACCCGTAATGCATCCCAATTCGGCATAATGTCGCGCGTGAGGGAGTATAGGCAGCGCGTCAAACTGAAATCGCATGCTGGTGAGACTTTGTGACGCCATCTCCCAGGCATGCCCAAGCAGGCCAAAGCCGGTAATATCGGTAACGGCGTGCACGCCTGGACGTAGAAGCGCGCGGCTGGCCTCCCGATTCAACTGTATCATCGATTGCAGAGCCGCCTCAAGATCGCTCTCCTCAACCTCGTCGCGTTTATGCGCGGTGGTAATCAATCCCGTTCCTAGTGGCTTGCTGAGAATGAGCACATCTCCCGGCTGTGCTCCACCCTTGGTCAGTATGGCGTTGGGGTGAACAATGCCCGTTACCGCCAGGCCATATTTAGGCTCCTTATCGGAGATCGTATGTCCACCGGCAATCACTGCTCCTGCTCGTGCCACCGTATCCGCGCCCCCGCGCAAGATTTTGCTCAGGATGCCTGGATCAAGGTTATCGGGCCATGCTACCAGGTTGATCGCCATCAGCGGCGAACCGCCCATCGCGTAGACATCGCTCAGGGCGTTGGCAGCCGCAATCGACCCGAAGGCATAGGGATCATCTACCACCGGCGGAAAGAAATCCGCCGTGCTGATGACGGCCTGCGCGTCGTTGAGGCGATACACAGCCGCGTCGTCAATGGCGTTCAGTCCTACCAGCAGTTCGGGTGGTGCCGCGTGTACAATCAGTGGTCGCAGAACCTGCGCCAGGGCCTCCGGCCCCATTTTAGACGCTCAGCCGGCGCAGCTTGCCAGCGATGTCAGCCGAATTTGCCGACCTGTAGACATGGATTCCCTCTCAAGATAACATTTGATCGTATCATTTGTAACGCCATTGTAGCGCGTTGAGAGCCTGAACGTCAATGTATGCTGTTCTGCTGGTTAGCTGTAAGTTAGTCAACAGCGCCTGCTCGAAGCGAAGGAAAATGAAGAGGGAATACGTCCTGCTAGACGCATGTTCAGGAGTGTGATACCCTTAAGAAGGTGGGTTTGAGTAAGACAGGCAATCGCGGGCCGTAAGGTCCGAGGAAAGTCCGAACTCCACAGAGCAGGATGCTGGATAACGTCCAGTGAGGGTGACCTCAAGGACAGTGCAACAGAAACATACCGCCCGGCGCCAGAAAGAAAAAGGTGCGCTTCATTGCATCTATGCCGGGTAAGGGTGAAATGGTGAGGTAAGAGCTCACCAGCAACTGGGTGACCAGCTGGCTGGGCAAACCCCATCTGGAGCAAGACCAAATAGAGGGGGTAGCGTGCCACACATTGGCACACTCGCAGGTTGCTCGCCTGTCAACCCTCGGGTTGGTCGCTTGAGGCGTTGGGTAACTAACGTCCTAGAGAGATGATTGCCGCCTGTGATGCCGCAAGGCGCACAGGTACAGAATTCGGCTTATGGCTTGCTCGGACCCACCCACCACCCGCCGCTTTCAATAAAACAGCCTGGGAGTCACAGAGGTCTTTTCAACAACCCTCCGGCCCCCAGGCTAGCTTATTGTCCCTATCTATTTACAAGCAGGTTACTTGCTCAGACGATCATGTTCAACTAACCAGCGAATGAAATCCAGACGATGTTTCTCTTCCACCATCTCACGATACTCGATCTGCTCGCTCACATGGTTTTTCATGAAAATGATTCGCGTCGCTTCTATTTCTGAAAATCCCTTTGAAAGCAAACGCTCAAAGTCTGCGTTATCCGTCGTATAAACGTGATCCGACATAAATCCAATGCTCCCTCTATAACGTAAGGAACGACCTAAGAACCAAAACCCGAGCAGGCTAGTGGTAGTCTCTTTGTTAAGTACACGCTACCAAGCGCCTGCAAGATGCACTTCCGGCTTAGAAGTCGCTTAATATATTCCACCTCTTGCATGAGAAGTCTCCAAGGTTACACCTTTGTAGAGACTTGTACCCCTCCTCACTACTTACAACTTCTTTTTGGAAGTAGAAATTCCGGTCTCCCTCCGCTTGCTCTCTCGAACAAGTGGGTGGAAATCCCCGGACCTCTTTGTCGCACAGGGAGACAAATCAAGGTATATTAGACCAGATTTTCTCGGATGCATTTCTTTCTATACTCATATATACGAACTGAGCTTCAAAAAGTGACGGGGTTTTTCCCTCTCTGTAGAATGAGAAGAGAATATGTTGCTGAATATTATAAGGAAGTGTTTCGCTATATGCCAGCCTCATCCAATGTGCACGATAAGCATGTGATAATCATCACGAGACCGCGGGAACCGCGAGGAAACAGTGGAAATCAACACCCTGTGCTATCAGGCGTCCTTACCGTTTTACTGGCAGTTGCGTCCGTAGCCGCTCTCTGGCATATCTTCATCACACGGCAGACCGGCGCAGTAAATCCCCCTGTCAACTGCCTGCAATTGATACGTACCACGGATTATACCCGGGCGGTCCATTTGCGAACGCAGTCACAGGAAATGGAAGCAGTGCAATTCATCGATCAGGCCGTGGGCGACCAACCAGCAGCGCTTGTCCAGGTGATAAACCAGAACAGCGGCCATACTCTCGATGTCTATGTCTATGGCTGCGTCATGCAGAAGCAGCATCCACGGCTCGCAGCGTTATTTACGCAACGTGGCCTGGTTCAGGGAACAGCATCCATCAGCCAGACAAACACCTTGATCACAAGTGCCCTTGATACCTCTCTACCGGCGAGTAGCAGCGCGCTTTTACAGCCATTGCAACAGAACGTGTATCGCGAATATACCTGGCATAATGGAGCTTTCATCCAGGTACCTTTCCCAGGTCTCTACCCCGTTGCCAGCAGCAGCGAAGCAGCGGCATTGCAGCAGGAAGCAGATAACGGGCAATCATTGCCCTGGTCGGACCCGCTTGCCACTGCTGAGCAGATGGCCCGCGATATTTTTAAATGGCCGCTCATCAGTACGCAGGATAGCGTGCTGAGCAACGATGGCACGACTGCCCAGGTACAATTAGTGCAGCAGAGTCCGCCCCTACAGGTCACAGTTAGCCTGAAACGGCTCATGCAGCACGATAACAAGGGCCTCTGGTTTGTAACAGCAGCAAAAACATCCGGCCTTACCCTGGATCAAACCAGTGTGGCTATGCCCCTTACTTCTCCCTTTCGTCTTCAAGGAACGGGAGCCTTAGTAGATGGTCAAACCACGATCCAACTTTTCGATCACACGTTGTCGCCCATATCTTCTGGTCAACCCCAATTACATGTAAATCCTGACGGCACGTATACATGCGCGCTCTCTTACGCGCACATAGCGCACGACCAGCAGGGGCTACTGTTAATCCAATCTCTTCCGGCCCAGGCGAATTATAGTGTCGAACCAGGTCAATTGCTCCTGGTGGGAGTTATTCTGGGATAGCGTTGCCCTGGTCTCCCTGTATTTAGCCGAGCCAGCGCACCTGATCTGCCCGGCTGATAGGGAATCACCACCAGTTCCACTCGACGCTATTCATCTCCCTTGATATAATGATCAGAGAAAACAAAATCTTGCTCAGGCTAGATGGGGAAAAATATGTCATTGTTCCGGGCAATAGGCGGCAACCTCATCATTGGACAATCCGGTGGGGCAACTGCTGTCATCAATGCCAGCCTTGTCGGGGCATATGAGGCTGCGCTGGCTGGGGAGCACATCGAGGGTATTTACGGAATGCTCTATGGCGTCCAGGGATTGTTGCGAGAAGAGATCGTAGACCTACGCGCCGAATCAAACCACGTATGGCCGGGACTGCTTCATACGCCCTCCGCGGCTCTCGGCACCTGCCGCTACAAGCTGCAAGATCGTGATCCCGAACGCATCATCGACATTTTGCGCGGCTACGATATCCGCTATATGCTCTATATCGGCGGCAACGATTCCGCCGACACTGCCCATCGACTGGCTATGGCGGCCCGGCATGCCGGCTACGATTTGCAGGCCATCAGCGTTCCCAAAACCATCGATAACGATCTACCGGTTACTGATCATTGCCCCGGCTATGGCAGCGCGGCCCGTTTCCTTGCCCTGGCGACCATGGATTCGACCATGAATACTATTTCCATTCCGTGGCATTATCCAGTCAAAGTGATAGAAACGATGGGGCGTGATGCAGGGTGGCTCGCCGCATCCTCGACTCTGGGAAAACGCGATGAAAACGACGCGCCGCATATTATTCTCGTTCCCGAACAACGTTTCAATGCCGAACGCTTTCTCGAGCAGGTTGAGCAGGTATATCGCCGCATAGGATACGTCGTCGTAGTCGCCGCCGAGACCATCCGCGATGAGCAGGGACAGCAGTTAGGCGCTATCAACCAGGCGGGAACGGATGCCTTCAACCATCCCTTGCTCAGTGGAACGGCTGAGTACCTGGTAGAGCTAGTCAAACAGCATCTGAAGCTGCGTGCCCGCTTCGACAAACCGGGCGATTTTCAGCGCATGGCCGCTTTCGCCGTCTCACAAACCGATCTCGAAGAGGCGTATGTTGTAGGAAAAATGGGCGTACAGGCGCTTTTGGCCGGCGAAAGCGATAAAATGGTAACGCTGGTACGTCATACAGAACCGGCATATCATTGCACTACGGGATTAGCAGACCTGGCCCAGATCGCCAACGCCCAGAAGCTGTTGCCCGATTACTTCCTGGACGAAAGCCGGATGATGGTAACGCAGGCGTTTTACGCGTACGCGTTGCCGTTGATCGGCGAACCGTTGCCACGGTATACACGGCTGCAAAAAATAGGAGTAACTAGATGACAGGTCTCAAACGCGCTATCGTGATCGTTCTCGATGGCGTTGGCGCGGGAGCCAATCCCGATGCTCATGCCTATGGCGATGATGGCGCAAGCTCGCTCGAACATTGCGCGCAGGCCATTGGCGGGCTAGAACTGCCCAACCTGGGACAAATCGGCATCGGCAATATCACACCCATCCTGGGTACGCCACCGGTCGAACATGCCAGGGGGGCATATGGGCGCATGGTCGAGACAGCCGCAGGCAAGGACAGCACCACGGGCCATTGGGAGATGATGGGCGTCACCTTGCGCAGACCCCTTCCCACCTATCCGCATGGATTTCCTGCCGACCTTGTGGAGCAATTCGAACGTGCCATCGGCCGCAAAGTCCTCGGCAATAAGCCTGCTTCGGGCACGGAAATCATCAAGGAACTGGGTGTAGAGCACCTTCGCACCGGCCGTCCCATCCTGTATACATCCGCGGACAGCGTTTTTCAGCTCGCGGCACACCAGCAAGTTATTCCACTTCCCGAACTGTATCATATGTGTGAAGTTGCGCGTGCTATGCTTAGCGGGGAACATGCCGTTGGGCGCGTCATAGCTCGCCCATTTATTGGCATGCCTGGTAATTTTACTCGTACAGAACATCGACGTGATTTCTCGCTCGCGCCACCAGGAACAACGCTGCTCGACATGCTGAAGGAAAGCGGCAAAGAGGTCATTGGCATCGGCAAGATCGAGGACCTCTTTGCCGGGCGCGGCCTCACGCAGCGCGATCATACCAAGACGAATCGTGATGGTATGGCCGCGACGCTCCGCTGGCTGGAACGAGATTTCACCGGTCTGCTCTTTGTCAATCTGGTAGAATTTGATATGCTGTGGGGCCATCGCCGTGATAGCCAGGGCTATGCGCAGGCGCTGCGCGATGTCGATGCCTGGTTCGCGCAGGTGCAACAGCTCATGAGGCCGGGTGATGCTATCTTCTTCACCGCCGACCATGGCGTAGACCCGACCTATCACGGCACCGATCACACTCGCGAACAAGTACCGCTCCTTGCCTACGGCGAACCGGTACGCGCAGGAGTAAATCTCGGCGTTCGTTCGACCTATGCGGATCTCGGCCAGACACTCGCTCAGGCCTTTCACGTCGAACCACTCGCCGCCGGCATAAGTTTTGCGGGCGATATAGGCCTGCTATGATCCTCTACTGGCCGGGGATGTTACTAGAGAAAAAGTTATTATGGCAGAGGTACAACGAAACGACACTTATCCGGTGCTACATGGGGAGCGCGTTTATTTGCGCCGTCCCAGGATGCAGGATGCGCAGTACGTTTTTCATTGGGAACGCGATGACATAGTCTGGCGCTACGACCCCCGTCGTCCCTATTCACAAAATATGCGCGAATTCTTGCCCGTTTTTGAGCGCAACTATGTGCAAGGTAATGGGCGGCAATTCTGGTTCATTATCGAAGATGAGCAACATGTCCCCATCGGCACCATTACCTATTTCAATATCGATTATCGCCTCGGACAGGTTGAAGTAGGGCTGGGCTTGGGCGACAAATCACGCTGGGGCAAGGGTTATGGCCCGGAAGCTATCCGCGCACTGGTAGCCTATCTCTTCACGCTGCCCGGTATCATCCGTATCTACGCGGAAACCGCCATGGCCAATCATCCGGCACGCCGCGCTTTCGCTAAAGCCAATTTTACCGAAGTTGGCCAGATCTATGATCCGCGTAGTAGCGGCGAACCCTGGATACTCTTAGAAATCTGGAAAAGGGAGCATTATTCTAAAAAATGAACACATCAAACATGAAAATCGATCCTGGCATTTTCGGCGCGTATGATGTACGCGGTATTTATGGCCAGGATATGAATGACGAGGTGGCCTATCGCGTCGGGCGAGCGGCTGCTTGCTATCTACAAGTGCCTGAAATTGCCGTTGGGCGCGATATGCGGCTCTCATCACCTCAACTGGCCGCCGCAGTCATACAAGGCATCACCGATCAAGGAATCAATGCTGTTGATCTCGGCATGACGACCACAGACGAACTCTATTTCGCGGTTGGCAACTTCAATTACCCTGCCGGTATCATGATTACCGCTTCGCACAATCCCTCCGCATACAACGGCATGAAATTGTGCCGCGCGCAGGCCGCCCCCATCAGCATGGCAACCGGCCTCTCGGCTATCCGTGACCTGGCCATACGCGGCATTTTCACTGAACCTGAGCGCAAGGGGCGCGTCATACAGCGCGATGTCCTTGATGACTACGTCAAACACGCTCTTTCATTTATCGATGTGGGTAAGATCAAACCCCTCAAGGTGGTCATTGATGCTGGAAACGGTATGGCGGGTATGGTCATTCCCCACGTCTTTCAATATCTTCCCTGCACGCTCATCCCATTGTATTTTGAACTGGATGGCAGCTTCCCCAATCACCCGGCCAGCCCGATTGAGCCGCAGAACATGGTAGATTTGCAGCGCAAAGTACGGGAGGCCAGTGCCGATCTTGGCGCCGCCTTTGATGGGGACGCAGATCGCATGTTCCTGGTAGATGAGCATGGCAATCTCGTCGATAGCTCCATGGTAACAGCGATTGTGTCGGAAAGCCTGCTGCATAAGCATCCGGGCGCGAGCATCCTCTACAACCTGATCGTCTCTAAAAGCGTACCCGAACTCATCACCCGGCTCGGTGGCAAAGCTATACGTACCCGCGTCGGCCACTCCTTTATCAAGGCCGAAATGCGCAAAACCGATGCCATCTTCGGCGGCGAGCATTCCGGGCATTTCTATTTCCGTGATAACTGGTACGCCGACTCCGGTCTCATCGCCTTCCTTGTCGCGTTGGAACTGGTTTCTTTCGAGGGAAAGCCACTTTCGGAATTGCTCGTACCACTCGATCAATGGGTGCGCAGTGGCGAGATCAACAGCCGCGTCAGCGACGTACAGGCCAGGCTGGATGCCATCGAGCAGCGCTATGGGGTAGATGCAAAAAACATAGATCACATGGACGGCGTCACAGTGGAATATGAGAACTGGTGGTTCAACGTGCGTCCATCTAACACCGAGCCGATGCTGCGCCTCAATGTCGAGGCGAAAGACAGAGCATTAATGCAACAGAAACGCGATGAACTGCTCGCGTTCATTCGCAGGTAAGGCAGTTGGATTGGAGGGCGTACCCTGGTGGTCGCCCTCTCGATGTCCACCCGTCAGGAATGGGGATGATTCAGGTTGCCTGTAACCATCTTTCACCCGCTCAAATTTAGCTCGCTTCTCGTTTTTTCTCATTCTATATGGTAATCTCTTATTGATTCGTAACACCAGTTTCATCGTTTTTCGAAACTGAAAAGCAAAGCCATAATTTCACCAGTCCTTGCTTGCGCAAATATTGAGGAGCCGAGAAAGAGATGCCAGCAGATCGAGAATCACGCATGGCTCAAATTCTGCGTTTTGAGCAGCAGCTTGAGCGCCTTCAACAAAAATATAATCGCCTGGAAATACGCCGGACGCAAATGCAACAGCAACTCGACCGCCTGGAACAGCGGTATAGTACACTGGAAGCAAGTATCAACAAGCACCGGCAGCAGCTAGAACGCATCATGAAGCAGCAGGCCCCTCTCTTAAGAGAACAACAACAATTAGAACAACTCATCGCGTTGTTAAAAGAACAAAACGAGAATGAGCTGTGGTAACGTAACGCTTGTTTCATTAAGTCAAGATAGGATTCTGGAATAGGGAGCGATTATGACGTACGTAATTGCCGGTAGAACAAGCCTCAAATATGTGACTTTTCATTAATTATCTAGTTCAAATGCACGTGGCATGTATTTCATCCTACGCCCCCGGTCATACAGCGAGCTACCCCTTAGCGTAACTGGCACGGGCTGCCTCTAGCTGGCCGCTTTATCTGGCGTTATCGCCCTGGCAACCTTGTGCGCGACTCCTCAGCGAGAGAAAGCTCAATGATTATCAATAATCTAAATCGGGACAAAGAAATTGCGCGGTAATATCCACTATATAATGATGTGCTTATTCTTAATTAAAGGAAACATCCTTAAAAAAGTAGAAAATCTATTGCATGCCGACCCAAATTATGTTATAACATAAAAGGGTTTCTACGGAAAAAGTCGTGGGATTCCAGGGAAAAAGTCCAGAAAACTACCTAGAAAAATATCGCCGTCACTCTGCAGAAAAATCCGCTTCTCGGAGGAAGAGCAGAATTACACGAAGTATTGTTTGGCTTTCCTGGCTGTTCCCGCCGACAGGAAGGAAGTCCTTGCCTACAACCCTGTAGAGTAAAGTTGGGTATCTCTATTGGGGCTTCAGATAGCATGTAAAGGATAGTCTATGTCTCACCTTGGGCTTGAACACGAATCTGCCAGAGAATACGCGCTGCCGGGAGTTTCAGCCTTGTCCGAAAAAGCGCTCACTGTATTGGTCGTAGACGATCACGTCCTAATTCGCCAGGCGATTAGCCATATACTCGTTGTTCAGCTAGAAATAGAGCGCGTCGCGGATGCGCAAGATTATGCAGAAGCGAGAGAGAAGGCTTCTAAGCTCCAGCCCGATATTATCTGGCTTGATATGCATATCAGTCATTCTAATAGTATTACAGAGATAGGCCGGTTACGCAGAATTTCCCCCGCATCTCGTATCATCATCTTAGCCGACCAGGAAGACGAACACGAAGCCTTTGCCGCCATTATGGCGGGCGCGCAGGGTTATCGTTCTAAGCAGGACCTTGACGAAGCTGAAGTTATGGCATCCATTCAGATGATTCGTCGTGGGGAATTTGTCTTGCGCCCGGCGTTGGCCGCGCTTGTCGTTCATCGCTTGCGGTCCGCAGCCCTGCCATTGTGGGGCTCGGAAAGCAATCATGGAAGTCATCCTTTGATGCGCAACACCGAATTTAACGGATTAGCACATCTCACGGCACGTGAACGCGAAGTACTCCAGTTAATCAGTCAAGGATATCGCGATCGCGATATTGCTGAAGGATTGCATATTTCTGAAAAAACAGTCCAGAAGCACGTTCAAAGCATTCTCAACAAACTTGGTGCTCAGAATCGTACCGAAGCCGCATATCTTATCCATCGCCAGTCCTTTACCTGATCTACGGTGAAAATGAATCATCCCAGATGTTGGCACGTGGGCTGGGAAAGGACGACAAAGTCGGAGTGGAGGGCGACCACCAGGGTACGCCCTTACTATGGCACGTCTCTGCTCGGTCCTGGTCGCGTCATCCTGGTAAGGGCGTACCCTGGTGGTCGCCCTCTCTCTGCACATACGTCAAGATTGGGGATGATTCATGTTATGAAAGCCCTCTACATAAAATTCCCTACCTACTTTTCACTCTACAACAAATTTCCTCTCCTTAGTATCCACTCGGAAAAATCTAGCGAAGAAAACTGGCGCAAAGTTTCGTACTTTCAAGGTTGTTCCAGTCTCCATCTCTTGATAAGCTATCTTTATGCATATGTGAAAATTCATAATAGAAATCTCGGAGAACATATACATGGTTGTAGATGATTATCCATCCGATCAATCGATCCATCAACTTTTCGAAGCTCAAGTCGCGCGCACGCCCCTTCGCGCCGCTCTCATCTCTGGGCAGCAGCGCATAACCTACCAGGAATTGAACCGGCAAGCCAATCGACTGGCGGCCTATTTGTGTCGTTCAGGGGTAGGAAGAGAAGCACTGATCGGCATTTGCATGCAACGTTCGATAGAGATGGTTATCGGACTGCTTGGCATTCTCAAGGCCAACGCTGCCTACGTGCCGCTTGATCCGGCTTATCCCCGCGAACGCCTCGCTTTCATGCTCGATGACGCTCGCCCGGCAATTTTGCTAACGCAGCAGCATCTCGCGGCACGGCTTCCCTCACATGAGCGGACCATCTGCCTGGATAGAGACTGGCAGGCGATTGCTCAAGAAAGTGAAGAAAATGTTTCCGGTGGCGTAGGCGGCGACCATATTGCCTATATGCTCTACACTTCCGGTTCTACTGGCGTGCCCAAGGGGGTTCTTGGAACGCATCGCGCGGCAATCAATCGCTTTTGCTGGATGTGGAATGCCTACCCATTTGAGCAGCACGAAGTTTGTTGCCAGAAAACGTCGTTAAGTTTTGTGGACTCGGTCTGGGAAATTTTCGGGCCGCTTCTCCAGGGTATCCCGGTGGTCATCATTCCTGACCCGCTAGTCAAGGACTCCCGGCAACTACTTCAGACGCTGGCCGCCCATGCCGTTACCCGTATCGTACTTGTTCCATCGCTTCTACGGGTGCTATTGGAATCCGAAAATCTACAGAATTCGTTACCCTGCCTGAAGTACTGGACCAGCAGCGGCGAAACGCTATCTGTGGACCTGGCGCAGCGCTTTCTCAGGCAGATGCCCAATAGCATACTCCTCAACCTGTATGGTTCCTCGGAAGTGGCCGCCGATGTGACGTTTTATGATGTGCGCAACTATACCTCGCAAACCAGCATTCCCATTGGCCGTCCGATTGCCAATACGCAGATCTACCTGCTGGATGAGCAGATGCTGCCGGTCCCTAGTGGCGCTCCAGGAGAGCTTTATGCGGGGGGAGATGGCCTGGCACGCGGCTATTTCAATCGTCCGGAGCTAACCGCCTCCCGCTTCGTCCCCGACCCCTTTACTGGCAAACCGGGAGCGCGGCTTTACAGGACAGGCGATATAGCCCGCTACCTTGATGACGGCAATATCGAATACCTGGGCCGCCTCGATCACCAGGTGAAGTTGCGCGGCGTACGTGTTGAACTGGGCGAGATCGAATCGGTATTGGGACAGCATCCCGCCATACGCCAGGTGGTAGTGGTAGCCCGTGAAGACGCACCCAGTGATAAGCGCCTGCTGGCCTATGTTGTCTCGCATGAAAAGCAGAGCGCTTCCCCAGATGAACTGCAGAAGCATATGCTGGAGCGCCTGCCGGATTATATGGTGCCCTCGGCCTTTGTATTCCTTGAACAGTTGCCACTGACGCCAAATGGGAAGTTGGATCGACAGGCGCTGCCGGTACCCGTGCTGGCACGCCCGGCGCTCTCCTCAGACTTCCTGGCTGCCCGCACTCCAATTGAGGAGGCCATCGCCGCCATCTGGTCACAGGCGCTGGGAATTGAGCAGATTGGCGTGCACGACAACTTCTTCGAGTTAGGCGGCCATTCTCTGCTTGCCATGCAAATACTTTCGCGACTACAAGCCGATTTTTCGATAGAGTTGCCGGTGCACCGCTTCCTGGAGGCTCCCACTGTCGCGCAACTCGCGGAAATGCTCCAACAAGGTCAAAACAATGGCTCAACGTCTCATAAACCTTCACTGCGGTCTATTTCACGCGAGGCGTACCGGATGCCTTCATCTTGATAGAGCTAGAGGTGTAATGGGCCAGCAGGTGATCGCAAGGGAAATCCCTACGCGCTTTTCTTTAGCTGGCCCCCACCCTCTACCTGAAATCACCTATAAAAATCCGCGAAAAAACTCATTGCAAAATTTCGTGCTTTCATGGTTGTCCCTGGCCGGTTCTCTTGTTAAACTCTGTTACAAAGAGTACAGGGAAATCTCTTTCTTTAAATCACAATCATTTCGTGTAAGCCTCCGCTGCGATCCATCGTTCGCGAGGCCTATAGCGTACATTCGACCGATTCTCCTCACAAGGGAGAAGTAAACGGGAAGTAATCAAGTAGCAACGATTTCAAGAGGATAATATAATGACCCTGACTTCCGGGACACCTCTGTCAAAGCGGCAAGATATCTATGCCTTTCCTGCTTCCCTTGCACAGCAAGGTCTCTGGTATATCGATCAACTACATTCACGCAGTACGATTTATAACCTGTTCTCCACGCTGCGCATCCGCACTACAGTCAACATAGATGCCCTTGCTCGTAGCATCCAGGCGATCATTCAACGTCATGAAGCACTGCGCACAATTTTTGTGACGCGCAATGGCCAGCCCTTGCAAGTGATCCTTCCACATCTGGAGGTGCCACTTGCGGTTGTGGACCTGGAACATCTGCCTGAAACGCGGCGACTCGCCGAAATGCTGCGACTCGCGAACGCGGAGGTGCAGCATCCTTTCGACCTGGCTCACGGCCCTCTGCTGCGTACCACCCTCTTCCAGTTGGGAGCGAAGGAATTTCTTCTGTTGCTGACCATTCACCATATCATCTACGATGGCTGGTCGGCGCATGTGTTCTTTCGCGAACTGGCCGCGTATTATCAGGCTTTTGATAAAGATTCGCCGGTCGCATTACCCGCATTACCTGTTCAGTATGTCGATTTCGCCGTCTGGCAGCGTGAATGGTTGAGCGGTGAGAGGCTTGATGAACTGCTTGCCTACTGGAAGCAGCAACTGGCCGGCGCACCTGCCCTGCTCGAACTCCCAACTGATCGACCGCGACCGGCAATCCCAACCAGCAGGGGTTCCCTGCGTCTCTTTCAGTTCTCAAAAGTATTCGCCGGGGCGCTGAAAGCCCTGAGCCGGCAGGAAAAGGTCAGCTTCTTCACAACACTGGTCGCTTCCTTCCAGACATTGCTATATCGCTATACCGGGCAGGAGGATTTGCTGCTGGGTACCGATACCGCTGATCGCGGCCAGGCGGGAACCGAAGATTTGATCGGTTTTTTCGTCAACACCCTGGTATTGCGTTGTAATCTCTCTGGCAATCCTACCTTTCGTGAACTCCTGGGCCGGGTGCGCCAGGTCATCCTTGAGGCTTACGCGCATCAAGCTCTGCCCATCGAAGTGCTCGCTCGCGAACTGCAGCCCGACCGCTCCCTGGGCCAGAATCCTTTTTTCCAGGTCATGTTGTCGCTCGATCTCTCATCCCCTGATCTGCCGTCGGATTGGGAACTGCTGCCATTAGAATTAAAAACCGGTTCTGCCAAGTTCGACCTCTCATTCGAGATGCAGGACCGGCCAGAGGGACTGCTTATATTCCTGGAGTACAATACTGATCTCTTCGATGAAGCAACCATTGTACGCATGATGGGCCATTGGCAGCGCCTGTTAGAAGGAATTGTCACCGACCCCCAGCAACATATTGCTGACCTACCACTCTTGACTGCCGCCGAATGGCAGCGGCAGATTATTGACTGGAACGCCACTACGGCAGACTTCCCCCAACATCGCTGCTTCCCCCAGTTATTTGAAGAACAGGTTGCCCGTACGCCCGGCGCTATCGCTGTCGTCTGCGAACAAGAGCGCCTCACCTACTGGCAGCTGAACCGGCGTGCGAATCACCTGGCGCGCCATTTGCGAGACCGCGGCGTCGGCCCCGGCGCCATCGTCCCTCTCCTCGCGGAACGCGGCAGCGCCTTTATCATCGCCATGCTAGGCATCATGAAAGCAGGGGGAGCCTATCTCCCGCTCGACCCGCGTCACCCTGCCGCGCGCCTGCGCCAGATGCTTGAGCATAGCGGCTCGCATTTTCTGCTTACCACGAAAAAGCTTGCCCCCATCGTGTCTGAGATCGTTGGCCCCAATCCCAGTCCTTGTCGCAGGGACAGTGCCTCATGCCTGTCCTCTCCCTGGCATGATCGATCTGGTCCCTACGAAATTTTTTACCTTGAGGATATTTTTGCCATAGCGGATACACGCCTGGCTCATGACAATTTGCCCGCGTGCGCGGCCCCTCGTAACCTGGCGTATGTCATTTATACGTCTGGCTCGACGGGAACTCCCAAGGGAGCGATGATCGAGCATCGCGGGATGTTGAACCATCTCTATGCCAAGGTTTCCGCGCTCGAACTCTCCGCGTCCGATCGGGTAGCGCAGACGGCTTCGCAATGTTTTGATATCTCCGTCTGGCAATTCCTGGCCGCCTTGCTCGTAGGTGGTCGCGTACACATCTTTCCTGACGAGGTGGCTCATCATCCAGTGCAGCTCCTCGAGCAGGTTGATCAGCACGAAATCTCCATCCTCGAAACCGTGCCGTCCCTGCTGCGCGTCATGCTCGAGTCCATCGAAAATGGAAGCAATATCTATCCGCGCCTGGAACACCTGCGCTGGCTTATTCCAACGGGAGAAGCCTTGCCCCCAGAGTTCTGTAAAAGATGGTTGAACATCTATCCCGCTATTCCTTTGTTAAATGCCTATGGACCTACCGAGTGCTCGGATGATGTCACACACTTCCCTATCCATCATCCTCTTACCAGCCAGCAGCTTCATACTCCCATCGGCCGGCCGATTCAGAACACGCAACTCTACGTCCTTGACCGGCATTTACATCCTGTACCTGTTGGCGTCAATGGCGAATTGTACATAGGCGGAGTAGGCGTAGGTCGCGGCTACCTCAATGACCCGCAGCGAACAGCTGCATCATTTGTACCGAACCCGTTCGTAAGGGCCGGATTGATCACATCTTCCGCTGGACAGGCGACTGATCTTGCACCATGCGGCGAAAGGCTCTATAAAACTGGTGACCTGGTTCGTTACCTCTCCGATGGCACCATCCAGTTCCTTGGCCGTATCGATCACCAGGTCAAGATACGTGGCTATCGCATCGAACTGGGGGAAATCGAATCCGTGTTGCGCCAGCACAACAGCGTGCAGGATGTCGTTGTCATCGTTCGCGAGGATACATCCGGCAACAAATCGCTTGTCGCCTATGTCGTAGCATCCTCGGATGTCACTGCGAACGAACTTCGAACCTCTCTAAAGCAAAATTTGCCCGATTACATGATTCCTGCCGCCATCGTGCTGCTCGGATCGCTACCGCTCACGGCGAACGGCAAAGTAAATCGCCACGCCTTACCCGCCCCGGAGAACGAGCGATTCGAGCGAGATGGACGCTTTGTAGCCGCTACTCAACCTATCCAGCAGCAGCTCGTCCAGATCTGGGAGGAACTCCTGCCGGTTCGACCCATCGGCATTCAGGATAACTTTTTCGAGATCGGGGGCCATTCTCTCCTTCTCGTTCGCCTGCTTGGTCGCATCGAGCAAGTCTTCGGCAAAAAGATTCCCACAGCTACCCTGCTGGCTACGCCGACGATTGAGCAACTGGCTCATATCCTGACTGCCGAAACCGCTAGGGACCCCGCGCCCGTGGGAGCCGCGGTAGCCGGGGACGCCTCGCTAAATGGGCATGTCAAAGGGCTGAAACGCGCTTCGCCCCGCTCTGCTGAGAAGCCAGTATTGTCTTCTATGAAGGCGATCTGGAAAAGATCGCGTCCTGGAAAGGCTTAAAATACCATCAATGCTTGAAAAAGGAGATCATATGAGCAATAATAATGAGCAGAACGATAACATCACCTACAAAGTAGTTGTCAACCATGAAGAGCAGTATTCGATCTGGCCTGCCTCCCGCGAAAATGCCCCCGGCTGGCGCGATGCGGGCAAGACTGGTTTAAAAGCGGAATGCCTGGCGTATATCAAAGAAGTCTGGACCGACATGAGGCCGCTTAGCCTCAGGACGTAGGCATGGTAATGAACACTACTTCCGGGCAAGGCAGGAGAAAATCCAATCTCTTCATCGTTCTTCTTCTCCTCCTGCTATCAATGGGAATCTCCGGATATTGGCTCAACAACGTCAGCGATAAGCCGGTTATCTATACATTTCCTCCATCGCTCTCAAAGATTGTCTATGGCGTCAACGTTGATATAAGCGCCATGATCGCTGGTTCAGGCTATACGGTCTGGGACCCGCAAGGAGGGGATTTCTTCGATCTAGCTTCCCGGCTGGGTATCAATACGTTGCGCATCACCGATGTTCGTTGGGCTACTACTGGTCAGATGCGTACCAGGGCAATCTGGAGGCAGGTCTTCGATGAGGCCGCGCGTCATCATATCAACATTATCCTGTTACTGGCGGATGGTGGCGATAAATCGGCCCTGGAGGAAGCCCATACTCTGCTAGGCGATTATGGGCTGGCCTCCGCGCCCGCACTCTGGATGGTAGACCTGGCCAATGAACCGGATGTAAGCGATCCTCAACAGATGCGAGAACTGCAACAGGAGGCATCATATATTCACCAGGTAACCCCTAAAATTCCCGTTACCATAGGAGGTTGGAAGAGTGAGATCAAGGGATCGCCTGGCACCTACGATTGGCAAGACCCCGCGGATATACCGGAGTTCATTAAACTGGTGGATGTCGTTTCTCCTCACCTGTACGGATTTGAGCAGGACGCGCAAAATGACGTAACGCCTGCTCAATTGACGCAGCGATTCCTTGCCGCCGTCCTGCAACAGGCGCGGGGCAAACCCGTGTTGCTCGAAGAATTCGGCGCTAGCAATGGATTGGCGACAACCACTGCCGCTACGTCAACCGGAGGTCCTGCCTGGCAGGCTTCGGTCTACCAGAGCGTCTTAGCGCAGGTCACCGCTGAGCATGCTCAAGGCGTCATGGGAGCGGTGGCCTGGATTATCGCTCCCCGTCCCGTCTGGCCGAATTCTGATAGCTATCAGGGAGACATGACAGGCTGGGCTTTTGTCCTGAACCATGGCCAGCGTCTTTTACCCGCGGCGAAGGTATTTTCTACCATCCAGCATAGTGGATAGATACAAAGAAAGCATAGGCAGTTTCATGGAGGTTCGACACATTTCAGATAAAGTGGCGGCAAGTTCCACCTTGCGCGTAATTGACATTGACCCCCAAACCGACGCACGGTGGGAAGAACTGATGCGCAACACCCCGGCGAGCTGGGTCTATTACGCACCCGCCTGGTTGGGGGTCTTGCAAGAGGTATACGGCTACAAACCGGCTCACCTGGCCTGTGAGGATGAAACCAGCCGCTTAGTCGCCATCCTGCCACTCTTCTACCAGCATGGATGGCGTAGTGGCCGCATCATAAAATCCGCCTTTACCGGCCCGCTCACCAGTAGTGACGCTCCCCACCTGGCTCTTTTACAAGCGGCCGTCGCTCGTACGCGCACGCGGTCGCTTGTTAAACTGCACCTTAAGCTGCCATCCAATGCCCTTGATGGGCTGGTGGAGGGTATGGTTGGCCGGCTCGCGTATTCGACATATATGCTGGCCCTGCCTGAGCAAGCCGGTTCCCTGCGCCTGGACCCCACTATTAAAAGAGCCATCAACAAAGCAATCAGGTCAGGCGTGGAGGTGCGCGAGGCGGAAACAGAAGCCGAGTTGCGGGCCTGGTACGAGTTGTACTTGCAGACGATGCGTAAATTCGCTGCCTTGCCCAATCCATACCGCTACTACAGGGTGGCATGGCAGCGGCTGCGCTCAAAAGGCATGTTGCGCCTGCTGCTGGCTGAGCACGTGGAGGCAGGGCACAGGAGGTTAATAGCTGGTTTCCTCTATCTCCTGTGGGGAGCGACCATTTCCTATGCCTGCGCAGGCTGGCGCGAAGAGGAGCAGGCCCTGCGCCCCAACGATCTGTTGCACTGGCGTGCTATGCAAGATGCCTGCGCGGCAGGGATACGCTGGTATGATTTTGGCGATGTCGAACCGGGAAACAACGGACTGGCGCGCTATAAGGCCAAGTGGGGGGCAGTGCCAACGCCGGTCTATGATTACAGTTACCCTCCGGCGCCCCAGGACGCGAGCGACATGCCGGCCCTTGTGAGTGATCGCGCGCCGCAGCTGATGCAACTCGCCTGGCGCTATTTTTCTGCCAGGACGGTGGGAGCGTTAAGTGATTGGTACTATGCCATGCATCTCTATTAAAAACTCCTCTAGTGAAGTACCCAGGATACGGGGGACACTCCCCTGCTTATGATGAGCATACCCATGCTGTGCGGTCCAACAGCGTGTCATCCCGCTTATCCATCAGAGGTTTGATCGCAATTCTGCAATCAGCGCCATATAGCCATCCACAGTGCGGTCCCAGGAATGTGGGTCGCGGTAGCGTCTGCCGCGTAGTTGCGCCACCTTTCGCAGCGCATCTCGCAAGGCCTCCACATCTCCTGGCGGCACGATGATGGTCCCTTCATACTCCGCGACGGCCTCAACTAAACCACCCACGCGCGTGACGACGACGGGCAATCCGCAGCTCATAGCAATATGCAGAGCGCCACTGCTTGATGCCCGCCGGTAGGGCAGGATGGCGGCGTCGGCCGCGGCGAAGAATCCGGCCACCTCGTTGTCGGCTACATAGCGATTGACGAAGGTAATGCGCTCGCGATAGGGGCTTTGCTCGATAAGAGTGGCAGGTTGCGTGCATCCCTCCCAGGTTTCGCCGACGACGATGAGCCGGTAGCCTTCGATCTCGCTTGCGGGCAAGGCATTGAAGGCGCGGATGAGGTCTTCGAGTCCTTTATACGGGCGAATGAGGCCGAAGAACAGCAGCTTGCAGTCGCCGGCAAGGCATGCGGGCGATGATTCCTCGAACTGCTGTGCTTGTGGCTTTGTGCCTGCCGCATAAGAGGCATAGGGACCGTGGCCGATCAGCGCGACGGGACGGGGTCCCAGGCGATAGGCACGGGTCAATAACTTACGGTCATGTTCCGAATGCACAACGTAGCCATGCGCGAGCCCTAGCAGCAGCGGGGCGAGCAATCGCACATAGGTGGAAACGAGCGGCAGTGTTGCCTCCCCAGGGTCAAGCACTTCATGAAACTCTATTACGACACGCGCGTGTAAGAGCCGGGCGGCAAGAGCGAGCAGGAGGTAGGAGTGCAGCACTGTTGCGCTCCACCATTGGAATGTGACAATGTCCGGGCGTTCGCGTCGCAGGAAGAGCAGCGCGCGCAGCATGCTGGGCAGCCAGTACCAATCGACGCCATCGAAGACACGCGCGCGGCTGTCGTATGCCAGCTGCGTGGTAATGGTGCCGACGCGCCGGTGTCCTGGGTAGAGGCGGGTTGGCAACAACTGCCGCATCACGATGGCCGATACGGTGCAGTTGCTTGCCAGGGCATTGACCAGGTGGAGGGTGTAGTAGCTGATTCCTCCCAGGAAGCGTGTTCCCGCGCCAACGACGCATATCCGTAGTTGCCGGTCCTCTTTCATTCCATCTTAATCTCCCTGCGCGCTTCTTCCCACCACATCGCGTGGGTCTTCCTGGTGCTCTGCGCCTGAACCAGGAGCCATTGCCGCGACAATAAGTCGCCGGTGGCGGGCGAGCAGAATATCTATCCCTGCCGCTACGCTGCCGCAGCTCTCGCCGAGCAATACAGCCACAGGGACAGCGGCGATTCCCAGCAGGGGCAGCAAGAGCCAGGCCAGTACGAGCATCACGCCGGCCATGCCCAGGTTGAGCAGCGCCGCCGCGCGCAGGCGCCGGTGAACACGCAGCACGCTGACATAGACGCTGGTGATGGCATCTGGAACCGCTGAAATGGTTTCAATGCGTAATACGATGGCGCCATGCGCGGCGTAGCTCTGCCCAAAGACGAGCAGGATAGAATAGCCACCCAGAAAACAGAGCAGCATGCCAGGAGCTAGAATAAAGGCGATAATCTTTGCGCTGGAACGTACTTTATGCGTGAGGTCACCGGCGGCGTGTGATCCTTCCGCAAAGAGCGAGGTGGCGACGGCAGCCGAGCCTGCAAGCAAGAAATCACCGACACGGGTCGCCGTGTAGTAATAGGCATTATCTGCTGCTGATAGCCGCACCAGCACAAAAACAGGTAAAAGGTAGCCGGCTGCCTGACCACCCAGGTTGATGAAATAATTACCGGTAAGTGCTGAGAACATGGAGCGTACCTGCCCAGCCATGCCGCGCAAGGCCAGGCAGTAGTCCCGATCAAGGCCTGGTACCTGCGCTACGAATGCCGGAATGAGGACGATTGCCATAGCCAGGACCGCTGCCAGGAAGATGCCGAATCCGCCAGCCGGTGCCAATAGCAGGACGGGTAGGGCGGCAAGCGGTATTTTGAACAGCGCAACGAGGGCGTTGCGTATGAGCATATGCTGCGTGGCACGTTCCGCGACGAATGTCTGATCCAGCAGCGTGGAAATGCTCATCAGTGGTATGCTGAGAATAAAGGCCACGGTGTAGCCAGGATGAGAAACGATAGTAAAGAATTGCGATGAGAAGAGTGGCAGGGCCATCACAGCAATAATTCCGACAAATAGACCCGCGACAATGCCGGTCACCAGTCCCGCGTTGAGTGTGAGGGACCAGGCCGCTCCCTTTTCCCGCAGAGGAAGTCGCTGTACGAGTGTAGGGCCCATTCCCATATTGGCAAGCAGCGCCGCCAGCGTCATGGCCGAAATGAGCGCGGACCCCAGGCCAACAGCAGAGGGGGTGTAGAGGTGCGCGGCCAGTATCCAGAAGAAGTAACCGAGTACAGAAGTAACAGTTCCTGTGCCAATGATATAGATGCTGTTGCGCAGCAGGGAAAAGCGCTGTATCCACGCCAGTAAAGATTGTATCCCTTTCATGATCCTCACCTGTACCGGGTTAATGCAGCCATAACACTACATGGCGGTAAGGTGTTGCTGGGATATCCATACGGTACAGTATGGCCTCTACCATTGATGTATTCGTAGGCTCAAGTGGTGGCAGCGCAAGTGTTACCTGCCAGCCCTCGTCTGGCGCGAGAGTGATAAGCGGCCATTGCTTGACGATTTTGCCATCCTCGTTTACGACAAGACGATACTGCATGGTCATCTTCTCCATATTTTTCATGCCGATACGTACATCGCTCTTAGCTGAAGCCCCGGTCCCCGGTAGTATCCAGAGTTGAGTAAAGCCGGGACGTGGTTGTTGCTGCGCTCCAATAGTAGAGACGACAACCGCTCCGCAGAGGATAAGCGCGGCCAGCCCGAGCAACAACCCTTGCGCAAAGGTGAAGGCAGGACCGCGTGGGGCCGGTGAATCGACCCATCGCACCCAATTTAATCGTTGTATAAGCGCAATCACGCAGGCGGCAAGCGTAATGCTTCCTAAGAGAATTGCCCATGAGTCGGCCTGCAGGCCGGATGGTGTCAGGTTGAGCAGTAGCCCGCCCAGTATGGCACATACCAGGCTAAGACCCAGGCCCAAAACGAGGCGCTCAATAGCGCTCAGTGCCCCTTGCGGAAATAAAGCGCTTGTGAGCGCGTAGCCCGGCAGGATCAGTACCAGCGGCAGCGGCAGGACGCGCAATACACTGCTGGTTGGCGGTGCGAGCAAAGTCAGGGCTATACCGGCCAGAGCGATCCCTATGACTATGAAGATATCGGTGTATCTCTGTTTCATCGAGAAGTACTCCCCGGAAGAGTTTTCCGTATATCATACTCATTTGTCCCCTGTTTGGGGAAAGACGGTTTGGGTACCGGGACGGGCGTCGATGGAAGCGGCGAGCCTGAAAGCGTACCATTGCTGATCTGTTCTACGTCGTAAATGATGATGTCACCGCCATCAAAGATGCGACTGACGCCTGGCACAAAATCGAATTTTTCAAGCGCTGCCCGGTCAATGGGTTGCGTATAGTGTTGAGCACCAGGCTCACCGTTGTTAAAATAGGTTCCTGTCGCGGGCAAAGCCGTGCTGAGACGCAGGTCAACAACAAGGTACTGAATGTGATCCTGGCGCAGTATTGTCACAACGCCTGTGCCAAATTGAGTGGCGAGGAATACCCACGATACGGCGATACGAGCGCTACCGGATGTTTCCGCGAACTGCCGTCCATAGGTTGCCATAAGCTCTGTGTTGTCGCGGTCGCTGGCAACAATATGTCCGGGTCCCAGGTACGTATTTGCCCATACTGCCGCGGTAATGCCTTCCGGCTCAATGGAACGATCATCGGCGGATACCTGGTACGGGCCTGGCAGGAAGCTGCCCGATGAACCGGCGCTCATAGCGATCTGGCCCACGAATAACACAGCAAGCGCGCACAATGTTATGCAGGGGCGCACCCTTGTGATAATCATCCCATCTTTTCTCCCTGGAGCGCAGCTCCAGGAAGTAACTGGCAGGAGAAAGCGCCGCGCAGCCATCGCCAGAACGAATGCTATTGCTACGAACAAAAACTCCGTTGATCGGCTTGCTACCTCTGCTCCTGTTTGCGTCAGGTGCAGTATCAAGATGCCTGGAAAGGCAAATACCGCGCAGGCCAGGGCGAGGGCGAAGGCGCTGCTCCGATAACGCCGCCAGGCGGCGAATAGCCCAAACGGGAGTCCCAGCAAGATCAGCACTAATGAGGCATACACCATCAAGCGCTCCCACAGCGGTGATCCGGTCGCAGTAGTGCTTTGAAAGGGCTGCCGCGCCTGGCTGTGATGAGTCGCTATCTGTACCAACTGGCTTAGCGCCCCGGTAACATGTGGAGTCAGGTATCCCAGGGCAGCGCCTCCTGTATAGATCAGCCAGGCGGATGTCAGCATCAGACTCACCACTACTATTCCGCCCGGATTTGCCTCTATGGTCTGATTGGGGGTGTAGGGACCAGGCGTGGGGCTTGCGGAGCCCCTTTCAATACGCTCGCGTCCTGGGCGGAGTTTCCACAGCAGGAGAAATACCACCGTCCAGACAAGCAGGAAGCCTAGCAGCATAAACGAGGTGAGATGGTGCGTCACGACTATAGCGCCAATTCCCAACCATGCCGCTATTGTGAAACCCAGGCGTGGACGCCCAGAAACGTATCCCCGGCGAACCACAAGAAACAGCACAAATACAGCAAGTGATAATGCCAGGGACTCGTATGCGAAGATCGAGTCGAAGAACACGAAGTTTGGGTTCGTCATATACAGCAGCGTAGCCATTCCCGCTATCCACATGGAATCGCTGATGCGTTCATAAATCAGGTAAAGAGACGGGACGAGTACCAGCCATGCTGTACCAATCAGCACACTTCCCGCAACGAAAATAGAAAGCCCGGTAAGACTGCTCAGCGCGTTAGTAACAATCTCAAGCCCGGGATAAAAGGCGCTGATCGGCAGCAGCGGATTCGTGGAAAAAAGGCGCCCGCTCGCGGCAATATCCTGCGCCGTTCGCACGTGTAAGAACTCATCATAACCGGCGAAATACAGTGGGTACTGTAAAATCTGAACAAAATAGAGGCTGATTGCCAATACAACAAGAAGGCCGACCCGCTCTCGTCTTGCCGGTTTTTGAGAGAGTAGACGCGCCGCGACCGGCAGAAAAATCGCTAGTAGCCCGAACCAGAACAGCGGCTCGCCCCATGCTGCGGAAATGCGTCCTCCCTCGTATGCCAGAGCCACCAGGAATACGCCAATGGCACACGTTACGGATAATACCGGCAACCATCCCCACTCCCTGGCTATCGCTTTGCTCCGCAAGGCATTTAGATTGACATCTGTAACTGGGAGATAGCGGATGCGAACCATATCAGCCATCTCTCGCTCTGTCGGTGGAGACGTGCTATCCTCTGCCTGGGCTTTTGCCCGCGTATGCTCCGGCGCAATGTGTTCACCACAACCAATGCAGAAATGCGCGCCCGGTAATAACGCTTCGCTACAGTGAGGGCAAAATAATTTATCTGATGGGTTTTCACTACCTACCGGTTTCGCTATTTCCATATGTCCCTTGCCTTAGTCGCCTGCCGCCGGGGCAGTTACTTTTTGCAGCAACGCCTCATATACCTGCTCGATACGTGGTACAACCGTACTGGCCTGAAACTTGCTCACATACCGTAGCGCCGCCTCTCCCATGCGCTTCCGTGAATCGGAATCGGCAAGCAGATGAATGATTGCGTCTTGTAGCGCTATAATATTGCCAGGCTCTACCAGCAGGCCGGTTTCGCCGTGGGTCACCAGTTCCGCCAGGCCGCCAATGTGGGAGGCAATTACCGGACTTCCCGTCGCCATCGCCTCCATCACTACTGTGGGGCACGACTCCGGTCCGACTGAGGGCAATAGCACAAGCATGCAGCGGCGCAGCGCCTCCATGACGGCGTGGCGAGGCCAGTCCTTGAAAACAAACACGTTGGCCGGGCTATCTTTGTTCAGAACTGGCCAGTCGGATGTTTCATAGCCGATGAGAACGAGTGGGGGCGCGCCGCTAAGCCCGGAGTATGCCTTCAGCAGGATATCTACGCCTTTCTGCCGGTTGAACGCTCCTACAAAAAGCAGGTAGGGTTCCTTGGGAAGCTGTGTGGCGTAGGATGGAGTGTCGCTGCGTGCTCTGCCAACATCATCGGGTATGAAGTTGGAAATGACCTGGAAAGGTAAGCGCTGCGCTGCCAGGCTATTACCCAGTGCCACCGCCTGGCTCACGGGAAGAAACATATCGACAAGGCTTCTTCTAATCTGCCCCATGACGCGATCCGCGAGTACCGTAGGCACACCTTTCCCCGGCCCATAATAGTGGATGCCGCAGCGCAGGCATTTTGTCAGACCAGGCCCATTACAAATAGCATCGTTCAAGAGTAGCGTTGTTTTCACACACACCAGGTCATAGTTATGCAGTGTCACGACCAGCTTCGCCCCGCTCCATAGCTTCAGCGGCAGGTAGGAATAGACGAGCCAGTTATGCGCGTGTACGATCTGCGGGCGTTCATCGCGGATGATCTGCCTCAATGCCAGCGTCACTTCTGGATCGGGAAACGGCGGCGCGTATTGTCTTCCGCTATCCCTGAAGAGCCACGGCAAGCGCCGCGTTGAGGAGCGAACCCGGTACACCTTTACTCCCGCGTCCATCTCGAATGCTGCCAGGCCTGCGTGCCACAGCGTCACTACGGCTACCTCGTGCCCGCGTGTCGCAAGCTCAGTACTCAGTGATCGCACATGTATCGCTCCCCCTCCAATTATTGGCGGGTAGAACTGCGTGAGCATCATGATACGCATACCGGCCTCCGTGCTACCGTCCTGTAAAGGGCCAGGAGATTACTGGCGCAAGCATCCCATGTCGGTAACTCGGCATCTCCTGGCTTGAGAGGATTGCGCAGCTGATCGACAATCGCCCTTGCCACTTCCTGGGGCGGACTATGCAATGGAATACCATATGCCAGGTCGCGATTGATCAGCTCGCGCAATGCTGATGTGCTGGCAACCAGTACCGGGCGTCGCAGCGCCAGTGCCTCCATTACCGCAATACCCTGAGATTCATACTCACTGAAGAGCGTAATCAGGTCGGCCCTCGACAGTAGCGCAGCCATACCACCCCGATCCTCAGTAGAAACGGGCCGTATTTCTACATACTCATCAACCTTTAGGCTCCTGGCTATTTTTCGCAGCGTTGCCTCATAAGGTCCCGTCCCTACGATGCGCACCCGCGCATTTGGAACCTCTGCCAGCACTTCCGGCAGCGCCTCGATCAAGCGCTGGTGCCCCTTGTATCGTTCCAGGCGACCAATCGAAACAATGAGGGGATCTTTTCGCGCATCCTCGACAGCGGCTTCTGTAGGGACAGCGCCTTGTGCCTGTCCTGTCTCCTCACACAGATATGCCCCATTCGGAATAATAACGAACTGCTCTTTTGGCAGATGCAGCCGTTCCTGAAAGAAATTGGCCTCGAATTGTGAGACGGCGATCAGCTTATGCGCCTGTGCCAGCAGGGGGCGCAGCGCCTTCCAGTGCATGCCGCGCAATGCTTTGCGCAAGCCCGAAACATTGCCCCCACTGTGAAACGAGAGCACGAAGGGCATAGCGGCCCGCCACGCGGCCAGCATCGCCAGTGGAGGAACCAGGTTATGATAGCCCTGGCAGTGGACGAGATCCCAGCGTTCCTGCCTGATGAAGCGATAGATGCCGGGCGCGAAGAAGTAATCCTTCTTCTCCGGCCATGCCCGCACCCGGCAGATGCGTATGCCCTCGGACTCCTCAAAGACTGGCAGCTGTCCACTGACATCCGTCGTCAAAACCGTAACCTCGACGCCAGCGCGCACCAGGCGCCTGCCTACCTCGTAGACATGTGTCTCCACACCCCCTGTGTAGGGAATGTAGCGACAGGCAACCATTAGCACGCGCAATGGGCGAAATCCGCTGGGCATCCCGGAACCTCTCTTTCATCTTTACCTGCTCCGTAGGGGCGTACCCTTGAGGTCGCCCTCCAAATTTTTCCCTTTGTGGTCGCCATCTGCACCCTTGTCATTGCCCGCTGTACGCTTATCCTTGTACTCACCTATCCTACTCTCCTGCTCGCGTCTCTGCTGGCCCATCTCCATCGCACCCGGCTCTCCATAGCCCCAGCAGGCCAGGTCACGCTGGAGTAAATCCTGTAACTGCTTCACGTCTTCAGCATAGTACGCGCGGAGTTGCGCTTGAATCTGGGGGTCTATCGAAATGCGTTCTACCGACAGGCCGATGAGTTTACTGGCCCACGCCTTGCGTAGATGGAGCGGTATCAAAGACTTGATGCGTTTCTCCAGGCCATTGGGGTTGAAGATGAATCTGTTCAGGGGCGTATAGAGCTTGCGTGACTTCGGCATCCCGGAGAGGTTATAACGCACCGAGGTGTCGATAGCCACATCCTCCTTGACCCCCAGGAAAGTAAAAACGTCCCGCAACGCCTGCGCGGGATTAGCGTAAAATTCCTCGTATAGCAGCACTTTCACCTGCTGCTCGCCGAATACTTCGATGTATTGGCGAACATGCTCATAATAGAAACTTAACTCTTTGTAGCGCCACATGGGCTCAAAGCCCTGTTGCTTGCGCTCCTCCTCCTCCTCTAATCCTTGCTCGAGGCTTAACGCTTCGCGGCCGTCGCGCGCCAGGAACATATAGGCGCTATAGGTTCGATCCACCGGCTCGCGTAAGAGCATGATGATTTTGGCGTCAGGAACCGCCTGTGCAATGCGCTCGGCAGTGCCGGGCAGGTGAAGGTAAAAAGCCGAAGATTCGCCAATGGCCTTCTTTCCTGCAGCGCTGGCAAAGAGTTCAGCATAGGCTCCCGCGTCCCGCACCAGCAAATTTCTTATGCCTGCGTCTCCCGGCCCCGTGCAGGGAGGAAATTGGTCAGCGGCAAAGTAGTGCGACTCTTTTCTCGATGTGATAAAGATTTCGGGATGCTGAGCAAGATATTGGTCAAGAGAAGTCGTCCCCGACCTTGCCGCGCCGACTACGAAAAAGTTTGGCAACATCTGCACTGCAATCTATCTCCTTCTGCTAGAGAGCAATCCAATCGCCCCGCAATCTTCCATACACGCTGCGAACGTGCCGTCGCGCGTCAGCTCGCGCTCGCTTAAAAGGGGATGCAATTAGCGGCCCGCTCCCTCTTGAAAGGGCAGCATCGAGCGCCTGCGCGCCGGTATCGGGCCACACCATCAGGCGGGCCAGTGCGTAGGGATCGTCATCGGGCGAACTCAACGCTCGTCCAATCGCGCAGGCTGAGGCAAAACCGGCTTCCCGCACAATGTGCCTTACGCGAGGCGTGTGATATCCGAATGGATAGGCAAAGCTTGACACTTGTAGACCAAGATGATCTTCCAGCAGGTTTTTAGAGCACACGACTTCATCGCGTATGCGAGAAGAAGAGAGCATATCCAGCTGCGGGTGTGTGTGGCTATGCGCGGCGCACTCGATCCCCTGTTCGCTGATCTCGCGCAGTTGTTTCCACGCCAGCATAGGACGGTTGCCCTCTCCAATATGCTGCAACCAGCGGCTCGTTCCCCCAACGAACGCCGTTGCGACATAAAGAGTTGCTGTAAAGCCGTAAAGCCGGAGCGCGGGCAGCGCGTGTGTATAAAAATCCGCGAAACCGTCATCGAATGTCAAAATCACGCAGCGCTCTGGCAGCCTCTCATCCCCTGCCAGAGCCCGCGCAAATCGCGAAACCGTCATAGACGTGTAGCGATGTTGGGCAAGAAACGAAAGATGTTCATCGAACGTCTCCGGCCGCACAACGCAGGACTTAAATCTGGGGCTTGCCTGGCGTGAAATGCTATGAAACATAAAAATTGGTACGTTTTGTTTCTTCATTGCGTTATGCTGATTGTTTCCGTTGCGCTATGACCATTCCAGGCATTGGCCTCATGCTGGAGCGCGCGAGCCATGCGGACAGATCGGATAACCGAGTGGCCATTTGCCCATTCCGCCATAATCATCTTCAGCACGCGCCAGCCGTCCTTAACGACATGAAAATGGCTGGTACCGTAGATGCGCGCATGCTCGTAGCTAGGTACCTCTGCAATCTCGAGATTGGCCTTACATGCGCGTAAGTGCAGTTGTGCTTCAATTTCAAAGCCATCACAATCAATATCAAAATAATCGAGGCATTCTTTCCAGAAAGCGTTGAAGCCACAGAACATATCCGTGAAGCGAATACCAAAAAGCCGGTTGGTGATTGAGATCAGCACCCGGCTTCCACAGCGCCGCAGCATGGTGATATCGGCGCTGCCGCCGTCGCCGATGAAGCGCGACCCTTTTGCGAGGTAGGCTCCCGCGTGTAAGGCCGCGACAAAGCGTGGCAATTCCTGTGGATCGCTTGAACCATCGGCGTCCATCATCACGATAATATCGCCGGTCGCCGCCTGAAAACCCACCTGTAACGCTGCGCCTTTGCCGCGCCCACCCGCAGTTCGCAGGATACGAATGGTTGGCAACACTGTGACCGCTACTTTTTCAGTATCATCGGTCGAGTGGTCGTTTACGAGGATGACTTCATGAACCCAACTGGGAAGCTGTGGTAACAGATGCCTTAGATTCCTTGCCTCATTGTGTGCCGGGATAACAATGCTTACACGGGCATTTCCATCTTTGGCCTTCTGGCTCAGGGAACCAGTAGCTACGACTTCCATAGCTTTACCTTTCCATTCCAGATATCTATCTTGCTCAAGTTCCTGCCGCATGTCGTCACCGGAAGCGGCTTCCAGAGTCATCTCCAGAAGAATTTACCGGAGTAGGGGTTGGAATATTGTTCATACTGCTGGCTCTTACCCCCAATATTGCCTGAAGCCCGGTCTATGGCTCAGTTAAGCACATATCAACCTGCCTGGAATATAGCACGATACTTGCTGGCAAGCAGTGGGAAAACTGCGGAAATTTTTCCTGCGTAGCAATGCCTATCGACGGCGGGAAGTAACGAGTATCTTCAATGGGGAAGCGTTTCTTCTCACTACTTGAGCTGAAAGGAGTGAAATCACTTACTTGCTTTTCTCGTTGTCGGCGGCTATCTATGAATGCTACATTTCTTTCAGCATCACAGGGGGCTTAAAGACGAGCGCTCTATTTATCCATTGAAGCTAATGATTTGCCTGGGGCAGACTCAGAAAGGTACACGCATGGAATCTCTATTGATGGATGCCGAGAGTATTCCGCAGTTAACGACCGGGCATATGCGCAGCCTTATGCATCAGATAGGTAATACACCCATAAAACCCGTTTATTTTGTGATCGATGGCAAGGTCAGAGCGGTCTATCTAAAGCTCGAAGGCGCAAATCCCGCCGGTTCCGTCAAGGATCGAACCGCTTTTGCCCTCGTGCAAAATCTGGAAAACCGTTGCCTCTTACATCAAGGATCGATTGTAGTTGAGTCTACCTCAGGCAACCTTGGGGTAGCCCTCGCTTTCATTTGCCGGGCTAAAGGCTATGCATTTCTGGCTGTCGTCGATCCAAAGACAACGCGTGAAAACTTAGATCGCATGCAGGCCCTTGGAGCTATGATCGATCTGATTGATCATCCCGATGCCAATGGAGGATATCTCCTGTCGCGTTTGAAACGTGTGCAGGAACTCCTCGCGCTTTCCGGCAACTATGCCTGGACCGACCAGTATTCAAACAGCGCGAACCCTTACATCCATTATGCTACCACCGGCCCGGAAATCTACCGGCAACTGAATGGAAAGGTGGATGCGGTCTTCGCCGCGGTATCGACCGGAGGAACGTTAGCCGGCATTGGTCGCTTCTTCCGTTCGGTCAGTCCCCATACATCGATCATTGGCGTCGATGCGCGGGGATCGGTAATATTCGGCACGCCTCCCGGCGCACGCAGGTTGACTGGTATTGGCTCCTCCCGGCGCTCAAGCTTCATCACCAGGGATGTTTATGATACCTATGCGCTCGTTGGCGATGAAGAAGCCTTTGCGTTCTGCCATGCCCTCTACTCCGCCACCGGTATCAAGGTGGGCGGTTCCAGTGGCGCCGTTCTTGCAGCGTGTGCTGGCTATCTCCAGAATCATCCCGAACTGGAGCGTGCCGTCTGTCTGTGCGCGGACAGCGGGGAGAATTATTCCTCCTCGATTTACAACGATTGCTGGCTGCGAGAGCATGGCATCACCCTTTCACAGCATCACCTGGCTCCCGTGCAGGATATCCTGCCTGCCCTCACCCGCTATTCACCTGATGAATTTTGACGAACGCACCGAGGAATCGGTCCCTCCAGGACGAGGTTGTCAAAGACCAGTAGGATGAGGGAATTACCTGATTCGATTGTCGAAATTCAGTAGGATAAGGGCTGGTGATGAAGTTGAACTATTAAGATCGGTAAGAGCAAGTGTGTATGTCATTCTGCGTGCAGGGAAGCATCCTGCGCGCCTCACCAAGATTCTGAGCGCCGCGAAGAATCTCGGCCTTAATGGAGGTACCTATGGCTTTTTCAATAGACAATCATATACTCTATCTTTGTCAGAAAGATGTAGAGCGGGCATGCCAGGCAATTGACAGCGTGGCAGTCATAGGCGAAGTGCTCCGCCTGCACGATGCCGGGCAGACCATCTTGCCCGGTGAAGCCTACCTTGCCTGGACCAATGATCAGGGGGAAAGTGTCAGAAGTCTCAACATGCCTGGCTATGTTGGCGGCTCCATTGGGATTGCGGGAACAAAGATCATTAATGGCAATATTGCTAACCCCCTGCGCGGCCTGCCTCGCGCGAGTGGACTGACCCTGCTCTATGATCCAACCTCCATTCGTATCAATTGCATCATGGAAGGCGCCTATATCTCAAGCCTGCGCACCGCCAGCGTCACCGCCCTTGCCGCCGACTTATTAAAAGCAGGGGAGATTGAGAGCCTTGCTATCATCGGCGCAGGCGTACTCGCTCGCGCACATATCGAGCTGCTTGCCGCACGATTGCCTCACCTGCGCCATATTCGCATATTTGACCTGGCAAGAGAACGCATCACCTCCCTCCAGCAGCAGCTTGCTCCCGTGCTGGAGACAAAACGAATAGAGATGCAGCCGGCGGCGACCGCCGAGGAGGCAATTCGATCAGCACAATTGGTAGTACCCGTCACCACTACCACCGATGGCTATATCCCCTATCACTGGTTGCGACCCGGTTCGCTGCTTGTCAATATCTCACTGGATGACCCATTGCCAGAAGTTGTACTTAAAGCAGACTGCGTGGTCGTTGACGACTGGAATCTTGTCAAGAATGATGCACGGCGCCTGCTAGGTAGAATGTATCGCACTGGAAAGGTGATCGGCCCGCGTGACCCGGTAGAGCCAACAGGAAATGACTGCCGCCGCATCGATGCACAGTTAGGAGAAATCGTCTCGGGCAAAGTCATTGGCCGCCGCAGTCCTGATGACATCATTCTGGTCAATCCCTTTGGCCTTTCAATTGAAGACGTAGCGCTAGCCGCCCGCGTCTACCTGGCCGCTCAAGACCTTGGCATAGGAATACTCTTGCCCCGGTAGGGGCGGGCCAGCTCTTATGACCGCCCATAGCGGGAATTGTCGCGGCGTAGCCGCATAGGGGCCAGTTGATCGCGCTCAGCGCCGTTTCACCGGCCCATGTAACAACTCTATATCGACCAAACCCGAGGACTATTGATGAGGGTGAATCGCTTGAAACAACCATCGCTCACGCTTACACCTGAGCATATCATGCACAACGTCGAGGAACTCCTCTATCGGCTGGTGATCGTTCCGCTCGTCGCATTCCTACCAGCTCCATTGGCCTACGGTGTAGCCGTCTTGCGTGGCAACTGGTACTATCACCTGCGTATTGGCAGGCGGGAAGAGATCATCCATAACCTCGAAAGGATCTTTGGTGGTCAGTTAAACCAGGCACAGTGTCAACAGCTAGCCCGGCAGTATTTTTGTCGCCGCTCATGCGAAGCAATAGATGTAATGCGGCTCGCCGGCAACGGTCGAGCATTAGCACGGCTGGTAGAGATACGAGGAATGGAACGCATCAAAGCCGCTCTGGCAGCCGGCAAGGGAGCCATTGTCTGTAGCGCGCATTTTGGTTCCTACAATAGCTGTTTTTCCTTACTTGGAGTTCATGGATTCCCTGTCACCACGGTTGGCGATTGGAGATCCAATGCGGATTCAAGCATGTCACCCTTGCAGCGCTTCTTATGGCGACTCTTTCAGCAGAGTCCGCTCGCCCGTCACCGCCGCAGGCCAAATATCGAGCCTGAAAAGGAGCGCTTTGGAACCGCCATGCAGATGGTGGAAGTTCTACGTGCAAATGAGTTGATTACCATGGCGGTCGAAACTCCTGTGTGTCCCCGGGACCAGGCGCGGGCCGTTTCCGTGGATTTCCTGGGACAAAAGATGCTGCTCTTGCCCGGAATCATTAGTGTCGCTCAACTGACAGGAGCACCGGTGCTTGTGATGATAGTCCGTCGTCTGCCGGATTGGTGGCACCAGATCGTGGAGATATCCCCTCCACTCTCGCTCGATAGCGATGAAGTCACGGTTTTCAATCGCCTCATCCGGCAATTGGAAGTACCTGTACATCAAAATCCTGCCTATTGGGACTGGTTGGGAAGTAACCAGAATCTGATCGATCTCGGATTTTTCTCAGCCCAGAGCGAAGCCCCCTGTAGGGACAGCGGCTGGTCCCTGTCCTGGTGCCTGTCCGGTGATCCCGGCATAACACAACACGAAATGAGGTGAAAACGTATGACTGACTGCGGCTTTACCCTCTGGTTTACAGGGCTTTCGGGTGCTGGCAAAAGTACCCTGGCTAGGGCCGTCGAACGGCGCTTGAAATTGCAGGGCCGCAATGTTGAGATCCTGGATGGCGACGTTATACGCACTCACCTGAGCAAAGGTCTCGGCTTTAGTCGCGAAGACCGTGATACCAACATTAAGCGCATCGCTTTCGTCTGTAAATTGCTCACACGCAATCAAGTGATCAGTATTGCTGCTGCCATCTCTCCCTATCGCGAGGCACGCGCATGGGCGCGCAGGGAAATCGGCGCTTTCGTTGAAGTCTACGTCCGCTGCCCCCTGGAAATCTGTCGCCTGCGCGATATAAAAGGCCTCTACAGGCTCGTTGACGAGGGAAAAATCAAAGGTTTTACTGGTATAGACGACCCTTACGAGGAACCGCTTCATCCCGACTTGTTGATAGAAACCGATAAAGAGACCATCGAAGACAGCGTCAATCGTATCTTCGTCAAACTCGCGGAGCTTGGCTACCTGCCGCCCGAAGACCTATACGAGGACACTGGAATCCTGACAGATGAGTTAATGGCCTGGGGATATCTGTAGGGACGACGCCTGGTGTCTGTCCCGGTCGCCCTCGCCGCAAAATCCGAATATCAGAAAAGGAGTGAACTGTATTGGGCATTGGCATTTTCTTCATAGTCGTGGAATGGGGGTTAATCGTCCTGGCCCTCTTAGCCATCGCGCGCACAGGCTATTTACGCCTGAGCAGTTCCATAGGCATCGCCAGAGACGGCTTCCCACCAGGAAAATCAGCGCCATCCTGGAGCTTGCCAGACCTGGATGGACATTTAAGAATCGTTCCGGCGCGCGATCACTGGCAATTGCTTATCTTCGCGAACCAGTCTCTAGAAGCCTTCCCCGAGCTTATCGACGGCATGCACTACCTGTCCCGCCATGAACAGGATTTGGAAGTGCTCGTTATCTCGCGCGATAGCAGGGAGGACTGCCGCAACCTGGCGCAAGAGCAGCGTCTGCAGGTACCCATCGTACCTGTTGATCCCGCGTTTTACGACCACTACCGGGTACGAGTCATGCCATTTATTTTCTTTCTTGATCCAGGCGGCATCGTTCGCTGGGTTGGCCTTGTCGGAGCCGAGGAGCCGTTAATTCACGCCTGGCGCATGGCTCAGGTAGCTTTTCGCTCCGGTGAAGCATCGGAGGTAAAGTAGCTTGCTGCAAAATACATTACAACTCCTTATTTTTCTTGGTAGGGCCTCGCTTGCGGCAGTACTCGTTGCGGCAGGGGCGGCAAAACTCGCGGATGCCCGCAGTTTTGCCGTCACACTCAGGGGACTCGGCATATCTGCTCGTCTCGATCCCTTGATTCGCGGGCTTGCCTTCCTGTTTCCTTTCGTGGAACTCCTGCTGGGCATTGCCCTGGTGAGCGGGCTCTGGCCCACTCTTATTAATGTTGTCGTCGTCGTGCTCATGGGTAGTTTTAGTCTTGTAGTGCTATATGCCTTAAGGAGAAAGCTCCATATCGCCTGCAGGTGCTTCGGAACGCTCAGCGATTCGCAGTTCAGCGACAAGGGCCTTACTCGCAGTGTATTACTAACACTCTTAGCCCTCGTCGTTCTCTGGGGTGGGAAAGCATACTCACTCCAATTTGCGGCGCCACCGGTCGCTCTTCTCCTGCTTGTTACCGGCTTCCTGCTCTTCGGCCTCACTGCTGCGCAGGCAGCAAAGTCCATAGCTATCCTCAAAGAAAGGATGATCTGATGCATCTCACGTTCGCGGATATCACCCTGCCGTTGTGGCTTTTTGCCGCCCAATGGGTGCTTCTCTTCGCCCTGGGTTTCCTTATCCTGGTGATGTTTCGTCAGATTGCCCTCTTCGAGCGGCTCAAGGACTCAGGTTCCGAGCGGGAAGGGCTCCCGGTTGGAGAGAAGGCTCCCTCGTTCGTCTATCAACCCGTGAATAGGAGAGCCAATCCACCGGCTCACTTCGAGCCGGTCGGCAACTGGTCTCTGCTCCTGTTCGCGGATCCCAGTTGTTCAAGTTGTCAAAGCACGCTGCTCAGTCTGGAGCGCCTGGCCCCCAGGTTAGCGCAATCAATGCGGCTACTGGTTGCGACAACCGCGGAGCCCGCTGTAATCACAGCCGCCGACGCATTCCGGCAGGCAACCGTCGAAATTGGCCGTATTCCTGTCGATGTCTCTACGCGGTTGTATCGCACCACGGTCACTCCATTTGGGTATCTGATTGATCCGGATGGAATAGTTCGGGCCAAAGGCGCCGTCGCGGACGACGCGTCGCTGCGGAAATTAGTGCGTCAGGGCGATCAAACGCCTGTCAATGTAGAGTTTACTATCTCTTAAAAGGGGGAATACACTATGCTTGAGGAATTTGATAAGCAGATCAGTATCTTGTCCGAATCGTTTGCGCGCAAGTTCAACCGTCGCAAGGTGATCGGCACCACCGTCAAAGGTGTTTTTGCGACAGTCGCCGCCGCCTCCATTGGTCAATTGGCCAATCTCGGTCAGGCATTTGCTCAAACCTGTACCTGCGACGAGGGCTGGACGCAGGGTCATCCATGTAACTATTATGGTTTTAACTGCCCCAATAACGGCTGTCCGGGCGCCTGCTCCGTCTGTTACAAACCCAGTTGCGGCGGCTGGTGCGATTACTCCAACGGGCACTGGGTCTCCTGCAGTGGCCTGGGCAAAAGCGGCAAAGGATATAAATTGTGCTGGGACTGTTGGAGATGCGGCAACAAAGGCGGTTACTGCCAGCCAAAATGCTCCTGCCTCAGCAATTGTATCGGTTGCTGATCCTTGTGTGCGAAGGAATCGCAGGATGCGCTCCTCGCGCCCACGAGGAGCGCATCCTTGTGGGCGCCCGCGCCCGTGTTGGAGCCATACAGGAACTCTGCAAATTCCTCTGTTCCAGTGTATCCTCTCAGGGAATGTAGGGACAGCGCCTGGTGCCTGTCCTTCTAGAAAAGAGAGATCAGCATGTTCGAGGAATTTGATAAACATGTGAGTATTTTGTCCGAATCGTTCGCGCGCAGATTTAACCGGCGCAAAGTAATCAGCGGTACCATCAAAGGAGTATTCGCTACCATGGCCGCTGCCTCTATTGGGCAGCTAACCAACCTGGGGCACGCCTTCGCCCAGTCCTGTACCTGTGACGAAGGCTGGACGCAGGGTCATCCATGTAACTACTGGGGATATCCCTGTCCCAGCAACGGCTGTCCATCCGGCATGAAAGTCTGTTACAAGCCCAGTTGCGGCGGCTGGTGCGACTATTCTAACGGGCACTGGGTCTCCTGTAGTGGCCTGGGTCCCAGCCATAAAGGCTACCGCCTGTGCTGGGACTGTACCAACAGGAATAATCCCTGCCATCCCAAGTGCTCTTGCCTGAGTACCTGTATCGGCTGCTAATCTACAACAGGAGAGTCCTTCCCTGGTTGTATGATCTGATGAATTTTGACAATCGAAACAGAGAATGAGGGCTATTCCTAATTCTCCCGCTCTGTAGTGAGAGCGACTCGTCCCTGTCCTCGTTCCCCGACCGGGACAGGGACGACCTGATTTGGTTGTCAAAATTCATTAGGGGCGCATTCTTGTGGTCGCCCGCCACCGGAGTCCATAGTAGAATCGTTAAGGAGTGCAGAGAACCATGTTCAACATAAAGCCCCTGTCACAGCCTCTCCGCCTGTCCCTTACCGGCAGCATGCTCATCTGCGGCTTCGTAGCGGCGGCATTGCTCCTTCACCAGGGCAACTTCGCCTCTGCCACACTCGTCTTCGCCATCGGCCTCGCTGCCCTCGTCGGCGCTGGCAAACTCGCATCCCCTTGAGGCTTCAACGCGGCCACTACGACCGTGTTATCCTCCGGGCGAGGATATGGACTCAGAATATTACTCTATATAGCAGCTTACACCGTCCCCGCCGCTATCGTCTGGGGCCTATTTGCCTTCATCTTCAGGTTCCTGGCCGCTATTCCCCTCTTGCTGCCCTTGTTAGCCTTCGCCTACGCCCTCTGGTTCGGCCTGAACGAACTCCTGGAATTCAGCCATATCCGGCTAAGCCTGGCGTGGCAGGTACCATCATCCTGGGTCAAGCATCGTCCCGCGCCCGTTCAAACGCTCATCTGGGGCACTGCGCTTGGCCCCGGCCTCATCACACGCAACCCCTATGCCGGCATCTGGCTGCTCCCTTTCTTGATCGTACTGGGCCGCGCTCCCGCCATGGCCCTTATCGTCGGTCTCATCGTTGGAGCGATACACGGGGCAGCGCGTGCCATTGGCGTCTTGCGCAATCGCAGTTGCATGCGCGGTAATGTTGATGCCTACCTCCAGATTATGGCTCGGCAGCAGCGCTGGCAGTACCTCGACGGCCTCGCCCTCCTGCTCGCCGCCGGTGCCCTTGCCGCCTACACTATCTTTCTGCTGGGCGGCCATCTCTAGGCCTCTCTATGCCCTCATACGCCAATGGGTCACCTGGCATCTGATCGAACATGACCCATACCATAGCGCTGAAATCTCTCTCATCCTCGGCATGTATAGCCTGATCTTTAACCGTAAGGCCGGTTCAGCATCGACCGCGTCACAGATTGATGTTGTAACTCTGTTCTCCCACCACTACTTGCAACAAAAACACGATCTGCAATGACTTCAAGCCTGCCGGTTCCGCGTATACGACTCTTCCGCTCACCCCCTGCGCGCCAGCTTTAAAGGTCTTTGGCAACGTGTTATCAATGGGGGGCCGGTTCGCCCCATTAATGTACAGCCGGATGTAGTCATAACCATAGCCGGGTGATATCGCTGCCCCGTTGTTGTTGTCCACCGTGAAGTTAAGCACATAGAATCGCTGCCCCATTTTGCTCTCGCTGCCCCCATACGAATAGCGCACATCCACGCTTCGCAGGTGATACGTCAGCGTCGACCCCTCGAAGTCGTAAGCAATCGTCAGCGATTGAGGCACTACTTTCACCGCGTATTGATTGCCATCAAACGTGCCGCTGAGGGGTATCGTCACTAGCGTCTCACCAAGCGCCGTGGAGCCGAGTTGCAGTTTCAGCGTGCTCAATTGGATATTTTGGGCGACCGGAAAGTCTATCCATCCTGTTTCACTTTCGCCTGGCTGGGGACCCGTCGAAAGCCTCACGTTACTGGGAGCGACTGGCGCCATCTTTGGCGCAATTAAACGCGCTATATCATAATAGATTACCGTCACTGCATAGGTGTTTGGATTAGTCACCCGCATATTCAAGCGTACCGTCGCGGGTCCGGCATGAATAGGATCGCCGGGGAATGCAGTCGCATATTGCGCGTTCAAAACCGTGAAGCTCAGGTCCGCATAAGGAAGCGTGCGCTGCACCTGCAGCGTCGTCGCGGGGGGTGGCGCGGCAGTAGAGTTCATATTGATCTGTAAACCCTTGAGCCAGTTCCATGTAACCAGGCTTGCCACCGTTAACAGGAGCAATCCCACGATCAGTATTATTCCGAGCCATGGCCGCAGCCGTGGCGGTTGCGTAATTTGAGGTCTGTGAGTACGTGCTACCTGGGATGCAGCTTTTTGCAGTTGCTTCACCGGGGAGGTAGATGGAACCTTTCTCGCCATACGTGATTGCCCTCTTTTTCTTAAATAGTTCGTTTGCCCTCTCTATTGTAGCAAGCTTTGCCAATTCTTGACACCCCTTTAAGCACGTGTTAGCATGGACTCAGGCTAACAGGCATATCTCCCCATCTCACTATCTATGACTGTTAAAAAGGAGCATTTGTTTCAATGAAGATTCATGAATACCAGGCCAAAGACATCCTGGCGCGCTACGGCATTCCCATTCAGCCCGGGCGGGTAGCATACACGCCGGAAGAGGCCGAGGAGATCGCCCGCGAGCTGGGCGGGCCGGTCGTCATTAAAGCCCAGGTCTATGTCGGCGGTCGCGGCAAAGCAGGCGGCATTCAATTCGGCAATACCCCTGAAGAGGCGCGCGCCGCCGCCGCAAGAGTATTGGGTATGAATATCAAAGGGCTGACCGTAGAAAAGGTTCTCGTCGTCTCTAAACTGGATATTGCCGAAGAATACTATCTCGGTATCATCCTTGATCGCAAGTCGCAGGCCCCCGTCGTCATGGTTTCAAAAGCCGGCGGTATCGATATCGAGGAAGTAGCGGCGACAACGCCGGAGAAGATCATCCAGCAGCCTATCGACATGCGCTGGGGTTTGCGCCCATTCGAGGCGCGCGATATTCTGGCGCGTGCCGGCTTGCCGCATAACGTCATTCCCAAGGGCGGAGCAATCCTGGCCGCCCTTGCCAGAGCCTTTATCGAGAGCGATGCCAGCCTTGCTGAGATCAACCCGCTCGCCCTCACAACCGATGGGCAGGTGCAGGCCGCCGATGCTAAGATTCTGATCGATGATAACGGCCTTTTCCGCCAGAAGGAGTATGCTGCCTGGGCCGAACCGGAAGAGTCGAACCCGCTGGAGTATGAGGCCAAACAGGAAGGCCTGACCTATGTCAAGCTCGATGGCGACGTCGGTATCATTGGCAACGGGGCCGGCCTGGTCATGACCACGCTCGATATGGTGGCGCGTGTCGGTGGCAAGCCCGCCAATTTCCTGGATATCGGCGGCGGCGCGAAGGCCGAAGTCATGCGCAAGGCCCTGACTTTCGTAGCGCGCGACCCGCAGGTCAGGGGCATCCTGGTCAACATCTTCGGCGGCATCACCCGCGGCGAAGAGGTCGCCAGGGGCGTCATCATGGCCCAGTCCGAACTGCCCAAGGGCATGCCTATCGTCGTGCGCCTGTCGGGTACCGGCGCTGAAGAGGGCAAAGCTATGCTCAAGGATGCCGGACTGGATTGGGGTAAAGATATGCGCGAGGCTGCCGAGAAGATCGTCGCCGTCATCTATGGAAAAAGGTAGGGGCCAGATTGATCGCGTCCCCCCGGTGTGGTGGGTTATCCCACACCGGGAAGAATGTAGACCCAGATAAAGGACAGTTAAACAAATGAGTATTTTGCTTGACGATACAACGCGTGTAATTGTGCAGGGCATTACCGGACGTGAAGGTCAATTTCATACACGCAATATGCGCGCTGCCGGTACAAATGTTGTTGGAGGTGTTACTCCCGGCAAGGGCGGAGAAACCGTTGAGGGCTTGCCCGTCTTCGATACCGTTAACGAGGCCAGAGCCGCGACGGGCGCCAATGCGTCTTGCATTTTTGTACCCGGCCCTTTCGCTGCCGATGCCATTATGGAAGCCGCCAGCGCCGGCATTGAATTAATCGTCTGCATCAGCGAATGGATTCCCGTCATCGATATGACGCGCGCCATCCTGCTCGTGCGCGAACATGAAGCGCGCCTGATCGGTCCGAACTGCCCGGGAATGTGTACGCCCGGCTATGGCAAGATCGGCATCATCCCTTACCAGATTTTCACGCCCGGCCCGGTCGGCTTCATCTCGCGCTCCGGCACGCTGACCTATGAAGTCGTGGCTTTATTGACAGAGGCCGGTATCGGACAATCCACCTGCATCGGCATCGGCGGCGACCCCATCATCGGCTCGACTTTCATTGATTATCTGAAGCTGTTCGAGGCCGATCCAGGCACAAAGGCCGTTGTTATGTGTGGTGAAATAGGCGGAAGCGACGAGGAGGACGCCGCCGAATATATTAAGACTATGACCAAACCCGTCGTCGCTTTCATTTCCGGGCGCACAGCACCTCCCGGAAAGCGTATGGGGCACGCCGGGGCGATCATCTCTGGCAATACCGGAACCGCTCAGGGTAAGGTCGCTGCGCTCAAGGCCGCAAACGTGCCCGTCGCCGATACCATCTTCGATATTCCTGGGCTGGTAAAAGAGGCGCTGGCAAGAGTATAATACGTACCGACTACACCATCGACGTCACCAGGCGTACACCTGGTGGCGTCGATACGTATTATGCTTTGAAGGAAAAACATATGGCTACCGCGCTCATTTATGATCCGATTTTTTTAGAACATATCACTCCGCGTAACCATCCGGAACAGCCGCAGCGGTTGGAAGCGGCTATGCAGGTGCTGGAAATGCTCGGCTGGTTACAGCGCGAGGGGCTGGCGCAATTAGCGCCGCGCGCCGCTACCGAAGATGAACTGGCCACAGTGCACGACCGCCAATATATTCAAGATGTGAAAGATGCCGCCCGCGCTGCCGCCAGGGAAGAAGCTGCCGGTGGGCGAAAAACGCGTTTCTTTGCTACCGATACCTACGTTTCCGCCAAATCATATGAGGCCGCCGTCAAAGCCGCGGGCGCCCCGCTGACCGCCATCGATGCGATTATGAACGGTGAGGTGGAGAATGCCTACTGCCTGGTACGCCCCCCCGGCCATCACGCCGTTCGCGAATCCGCGATGGGTTTCTGCCTGTTCAATAACGTGGCTGTTGCAGCCCGCTACGCGATTGACCATTATGGTCTCGAGCGCGTCATGATTATCGATTATGACGTGCATCATGGCAACGGCACCCAGGAAATGTTCTATGACGACCCCCGCGTGTTGTACTTCTCCGTACATCGCGCACCGTTCTATCCTGGAACGGGTCTCTCGGAGGAAACGGGCGAGGGAGCAGGCCTGGGCACAACCATCAACGTGCCTCTGCCCGCTATGACCGGCTATGAAACCTACGAACCGGTTTTTCGCCAGGTCATGGCCGCAGCCGCCGACCGCTACAATCCACAATTGATGCTGGTATCGGCTGGATTTGACGCGCACTGGGCCGATCCATTAGGCGGCATGAACCTTTCTACTGCCGGTTTCTCCAAACTGATGGGCATTATTATCGAAGAGGCGAAGTTCCTCTGCAATGGACGGCTGGTGCTGGTTCAGGAAGGCGGCTACAATATCGATGCTATGGCAAGCTGTGTCGCAACCTGCATCAATATGCTGCTTGGTGACGATGCCGCCGTGGATAGCCTCGGCAAGGCAAAAGATATGGCCTATCGCCTCAACACGGATGTATTGATCGCCGAGTTGCGCCGTATCCACCACCTCAAGGGCTACCGCCTGCGCAATGCGCCCAAACCTGATATCGCACGCCTGCGGCGTGAGATAAAAGGCCCGGATGCTTAGGAGGAAGCATGCCTCGCGGCAATGAAAACGTGCGTGTACTCGCAACTGATGACCTTCCCCTAATAACGCGCCTGCTGAATACTTCTGAGTATGTGTACCAGCGTTTTACGCCGGATGAACTTCCCAGCCTGCTCAAGCATTATCCAGCGGTTGGGGTGTTCAACGGCACCTCTCTGGGCAGTTTTCTCCTATCGCAAACGGTCAATCCTCCATCAGCGTGGCTGGCCGGTTTTGGCGTAAGCTGGACGGAGAGCCGTTCCTATCTTAAGCACCTCGATATCCTGCTTGACCACCTGGCGCGCCAGGTGGTCAAGCGCGGCGTGCGCTACCTGCACTACTCTGGCAACGACTTGGAGAATGATTGGCTGCGCGACATCTTATTGCCGCGCGGCTTCCGGCCCTATCGCCTGCTATACGCCTACGACAAGTTCGATTTCAGCATTCCAACGCCGGGTAATCAGCTTGTCAAGCTGCGCCCGGCCAGGGTCGAAGATATACCCGCCCTCATGGCTATCGAGGATGCCTGTTTCGAAGATTTCTGGCGCTATGACGCCATTTCATTCGCCGATATCATCGCCACGCATCCCTATTTCGTAGTAGCTGAACTGGACGGCAAAATCATTGGCTATCAATTCAACGCCCTGGAGGGCGAGTTCGGTTATCTTGTGCGCATCGCCGTGCATCCATCGCTGAACGGCCAGGGCATAGGCGCGCGCCTGATGGCCGAAGCCATCCGTTTCTTTAAACAGGCAAAAGTCACCCGTATCATGCTCAACACCCAGGACGATAATACACACGCGCACCGCCTCTACGAATGGTTCGGATTCGTGCGCATCTTGCAGGTTGGCTTTGTGCTGCGCAAAAATTTGTGATGATGCATCATCCCACTAAACCAATCAAACACCACGCATCCAACGGTTCGGTCTTATTCTTCACCGCGAGCGGCGGCAATTTAGTAACCTGCACATGTTGTCTGACCCTGACAAAAGTAGAATGATTCAGCAGGATATTATTATCGGCGGCATTGTGTTGCAGGCGTGAAGCGACATTGACGGCATCTCCGATTGCGGTATAGGTCTGCATGTGCTCGCGCGAGCCGATATTGCCCACCATCGCTTCTCCCGTATTGACCCCGAAGCCGAACGAAATCGGTGTAGAGAGCGGTTGAGATCGCTGATACTCAAGTACAGCAAGCCGCATCTTCCAGGCGGCGCGCACGGCGCGTAGTACATGGTCATCCTGAGTCAGGGGCGCATTGAAGATCGCCATCAGTTCATCGCCCCAGAATCCGGTCAGCGTGCCGCCCTCGTCCCAAATCTCCTTGACCATGATATCAAGATAATTATTGAGCAGGTTGACCATCTCGCCGGATGCCATGCTCTCGCTCATGCGTGTAAAACCGCGAATATCGGCGGAGATGACGGTTATTTCCTTGATTTCTCCGCCCAGGTTCAATGCGCTTGGATCTTCAATCAAACGCTGTACGACATTAGGATGCACGAAGCGACCGAAGATGCGCCGCACTTCCTTAACTCTAGCCTCGGAGCGCTTCAGCTCGGTGCGATCATCGATGACCAGCGCCATACCAATATGGTTCCCATCCGAATCGCGCAGGGAAGAGACGTAGATGCTCAGATTGACCAGGCCACGACCCGTAATTTCGCAATCGACGTTATTGGGTACAATCGTGCCATGATCGTGCTGGACCATGGCATTTTGCAGGTATTCAATAATGCGCGCCTGCGGCAGGACCTGAAACACCTCCCGGTAGTGTTTTCCCACCGCCGAGAGGGGATCGATTTGCAGAATCCAGCCCGCCGCGTCATTAAATTTCGTAATCATACCGTTTGAATCGGTGGTGATGACGCCATTTGCGATAGATGCAAAGATGTTGTCCATGTAGCTCTTGTCTTCCTCAACCCTGCGCAGAGCCTGGTTGAGGTCGGCGAAGAGACGCGCATTGTCGATAGCAATGGCAGCTTGATGGCAGAAGGCAAGCATCACATCGCGTTGATTGTTGCTGAACAGGTTGGTTTTCATGCGGCTATCGACATAAACCGCGCCAATGCAGTTGCCCCGCACCATCAGTGGCACGCACATAATTGAACGGATGCCATAGGTCATGATGCTCTTTTGCTCTTTCAAGGCATCATCAAGCATGGCATCCGAGGTAATGACAGGCACCTGTGTCCTCACCACGCGCTCGACTGTGCTGCGGCTGATCTGGTACTGGAACGCGCTCTGATCAATAGTATGTTTCTCTTTATCCCGTGCAATCGTAAATTCAAGCTGGTTGGTGGCCGGATTAATCAGTACAAGGAAGCCACGTTCGGCCTTGACAACATCGATGACCTCATCCATTACCAGCCGCAATACTTTATCAAATTCAAGTGTGGAATTGAGAACGCGCGCGATTTCATAGAGCGTCTCCAGTTCATTACGCTTGCGTTCAAGATTGCTGATATTGGTAGTAAGCATTTCGCGCTCTTGCTCAAAATTGCTTCTGACAGAAGGCGCCAGCGACACAGGTTGAACCGGGGGTGGCTGTGTGGCACGATTCAAGCGTTCCTGGAAGGTGAGCAGTACGCGCTGGGCGTTTTGATTGAGCCGTCCCAATTCAAGATCGGCAGTGCGGCTTATACGCAATGATTCGTTCAGCAGGCGCACGCGTGGATCGCCACTTTCACCGGCGTAAGTACCCTCGACAGCTACTTCTAGCTTGCGTGTGTGTTCGTGCAGCATACGCGAAATATGCAGGAGTTGCTCCCCTAGCGAGCGCAAGCTGCTATTGGTAGTCTCATCGGAATCGGGTATATTCGCCGGTACAGCCACAGCATTCCTCCATGCTTAAATAATAGTGGTCAGCGGGTGCAAAATCTTTTCAACGATGTTTCTTCAAACGATCAGGATGTCAGGGGTATGCCCCTCATTCAGATAGACGCGCGCACCCAACCATTATAGCATATGAGGATGTTTTACACACCGTACTGGTCCAGGTATCTTGTAAACGACATCGGCGCGAAGCCAAATTCGCGCTCAACCGCATGCAGGTCGGTCGTATTATCAAAAGAAAAAAGTGTCATCGCAGCCTTTGTCAGTGGAGGTTTGGGCAGCACCAGTTCCATCACTGCCGCGCCGAGTCCCACCAGCGACGTGGGCGCCGGCGTCTTGATGCGCGTCTTATGCATCGCGTGCATCAGCGCATCTATAATCTGCGTGAAAGAGTAATAGGCCGGCCCGCCGATGGTATAAGTTTTGCCGTTGGTTCGCATGGGATCCTCTAAGACCTTGATAATAACGGTCACGACATCCTCCACATAGATAGGCTGGAACATGACCTTGCCGCCGCCGATGAGGGGCACAACCGGCGATGTGCGAATCAAATCGGCCAGGCCTTTAATGAAAGGCGCATCCTTGCCGAACAACACCGAGGGCTGGATAATCGTCCAGTCCAGGCCGCTTTCCTTGAGCATCTTTTCCGCCAGGTAACGGCCCTGCATATAGCTCCCTGGCTTATCAGGCTTCGTACCCAGCCCGCTGATCTCAATCATGCGCTTGACGCTCGCCGCCTTAGCCGCCCGAATCAGGTTAGCCGTGCCCTGCACATTCGTCGCCTCATACTGGTTACCAGAAGTTTGTTTGTGGTCGGCAGTAATGAACGCGGCATGTACGATGGTATCTATACCACGCACCGCTGCCTCCAACGAAGCCGGGTTTGTCGTATCCCCCTGCACGAATTCCACTTTATCGCCCGGTAATATGCGCGCCGCGCGCCTGGTATCGCGCACAAGGCAGCGCGGCCTTTCGCCCTTTTCGACAAGCCGCGCGGCAAGATGCCGCCCAATATAACCTGTTGCGCCCGTAATAAGTATCATACTATCCTCCTATGTTGCTCCTGATGAATTTTCACAAAATACTCTGGCAACAAGCAGATGAATCGGCCCCGCGCCCATTGCCGGACTATTTGGTTAAAACTCATGATGGCCTTTCGTTATTAGTGCCTGAAAACTCTTATAAAAGAGACGCCATGAAAGGTAAAAGCAAGTAATCCTGCCCCTGCCACCGCATGATGACCGGGAATACTATTCTAAAATCTCTGCTACAAGTATAGCGCGTAGTTGGCTAAGATACGAGCGGGCGAAAACATGAATTGAAAGGTGAGTCTGCTCATCCCAAATTAACCGATTCTCAACCGTAATCACACCACCTCGGCATTGCACTTTGTTACTATAAAGCATGCGCATCGATGTCAATCTGCCAGATTTTTGCGAAAAGTGTCTTTATGATAAAACGAAAGTCACTACTATCAAGTGGCAGCCTTTTGCTACTTGCCATACTGCTGGAAACCGTTACGCTGCTCTCGCTTCCACCTGTCACGGCTCATGGGGACAGCAATGGAGATTGGCCCACTTTTATGTATACCGCAGCTCGTACCGGAGCCAATCTCTTTGAGACCACGATCACTGCTAAAACCGCCAGTAACCTGCACCTGGCCTGGACATTCAAAACGGGTGGCGCGATAGCCGCTTCACCCGTCACCGCCAATGGCGTCCTCTATATCGGCTCCTGGGACGGCTACGAGTATGCCATCAATGCCTCTACCGGAGCCCAACTCTGGAAGCAATTTCTCGGCATTCAGCCGAAAACGAAGCAATGTATTGCCAAAGGTATTACCTCCACAGCAACTATCGGCAACGGCGTCCTCTACGTCGGCGGCGGCGATGGGAATCTATATGCATTGAATACTGCTGATGGATCAATTATCTGGAAAACGCTGATCAGTCCCCCACCGTACTATAACTGGTCATCCCCACTCATCTACAACAATGAACTCTATATCGGACTGTCATCCAACTGTGATTCGCCCGAAGTCCAGGGCAAAGTGCTCGCCCTGAATACCGCTGACGGTTCAATCGCGGCCAGTATTTCCCTGGTTCCGGACGGTCACAAGGGCGCACCTGTGTGGAGTTCTCCTGCCGTCGACGCCACTACCAACACCATCTATATCACGACGGGCAACAACCAGGGCAAGCACCTCCAAAAGCAGCCCAACGCGGAAGCCTTTGTAGCCCTGGACGCCTCTACACTTGCCATTAAGGATCGCTGGCAAATCCCACAATCCCAGCAAAGCACCGATGGTGATTTCGGTGCCACACCAACCCTCTTTGATTACAAAGGCGGACACTACATCGGCGCCCTCAACAAAAATGGCATCTATTATATGCTTGACCGCACAGACCTCGCCGCCGGTCCGTTATGGCAACAGGTACTGTCGAGCAGTTCCGGCAAGGTCAATGGAGATAACATCTCATCCTCCTGCTACAACAACGGCGTCGTCTATACCGGTTCTGCCGGAGGCGTCAACAATGGTCAGCCGTATGGAGGTACGGTCGGCGCATTTACTGCCGATACCGGCGCGCCTCTCTGGTTCTTCCAGACTCCCGGCAAGATGCTCTCGCCCGTCACCTGCACCAGTGATCTTGTCGTTGATAATCAGGCACAGACCGTAGAGGTACGTTCGGCCGCTAATGGTAGTGTTCTGTTCTCATACGCGACGAAGAAAGAGATCTTCGCTACCTCGATCATCTCGAATGGCTATCTCTATGCCGCTTCGTCTGATAAAGCGGTCTATGCCTTTACGGTGTAGCATGCCTGGCACGACACAAGTGATACGAAGACCTGGTAATTCCCCATAACTAGACAAGTCGAGAATGGTGGAGTAAAACACCTGGGGGATTCTGAGCGCAGCGAAGAATGACATACCCCAGAGGTAAGCATACTCCCGGGGCCTGTCATTCTGAGCGCAGCGAAGAATCCCTCTCGACTTACAGGTAATCACCAGATTGGAAGACGGAGTGCCTGGTCTTCAATTTCTCCCCAAAAGCCTGCTTTTTGGAAAAAACGTTTCCTCCAAAAAGCAGGTACCTGTGAAATATGCTATAAATAGTGAGATATGACGGCATATACGGGTTGTTACCATCCCTTGTGCTGAGAAGCGGCTTATAAAGGTAAAAAGTACTACAAGGTTCCTGAAGCATTCGGTTGCCAATCCTCACCTCAGCGCCTCCTCCGGCAGCACAATCCGCACCGTAACCCCCTCATCAGGCGCGCTCTTAATCATCAACTTGCCGCCCGCTATTGCGAGCAAAGCGCTATGTGTCAGCAAACCACCACCTGTCCCAGTAGTCGAACTGCTGGCGGAAGCTATACCAACTCCATCATCGGCCACGATTATTTCTAGAGAGGAATCCTCGGAGTTCCAGGAGGCCTTGAGCAGGAGACGCAGGCGGCGATGCACATCAGCCCCCCGTGCGTGGCGGGCAGCGTTGCGCAGCACCTCTTGCACAGCGGCAAAGATCAACTCGGCGATAGCGGGCGGCGTCACCTCATCGATGTAGGCCGCGGTTTCGTCGGATACTTGCCACTCAACCTCATCAAAAGCGTTCTGAAAATCCTGTTCGAGCATGGCATGAATCGCTTGCATCAAGCCGTCGCGTTCCAGGTGATGCGGCGCGCTGGGAGCGCTGGCGCGCATCATCGCTGCCAGGCGGCGGTGCGCATCGCTAATCATTTCTATCGCCTCGTTCAGCGCCGCAGCCTCGCTTACCTGTGTCGCCGCGTAGCCATTATGCCCGTTTACCACGCTACTTTGTCTGTTCAGCATGCTTTCTTGCGTTTTTTGTTCCTGGGCAGGAAGCGCGCGCAGCGTTTCCAGGCGCAGCAGGGCCAGGTGCATCTGTGGCAGAATTTCATCGTGCAGCAAACGGCGCTGCTGCGCGTCCAGTAATTTCACATCAACGATGCGGCGGCGCAATAAACCTGTGACGGCCTGCATCGCTTCATGGTCGCCAAGGGCATCGAGTATGCGTTGTCCACAGGTCTGAGCGATGCTCATGTCCTCGTCGGTGAAAGCAGCGCCATCTTCTCGCGGGCCAAGATAGAGCGTGGCGACGAGGCCGCGTTCGTCGTAAATCGGCAAGACCCAGCAGATCATGGGCCGGTCACGCAGCATAAACTGTATGCGTTTGGGCGTCCGACCGGCGGGCCGGTGAATCGGCGCTGGGCGTGATGAATCGGCCTCCGTCCCCTCTATCCTGGTTACATTTTTAAAATCCATGATCGCGTTCGTCGGCCAGCGATAGCTGAAACTTCGCCTCACCGTGCCGGCCATTACATTGAGGTAAGCGCATTCCACCGCCAGCACATCGTGACAGAGGTGGTAGAAGATATTCTTCAAATCCTGTTCCGTCTTCTGCAGGTCTGTATTCAGCCAGTGACGCAGGCCTGAACTGCGCACAAATGGGCGCAGCAGAGCGATAAAACGATCATGGGCGGTATAGCTACTCCACGTGAAGAGGGCATAGGCTACAGTCGCGAGCAGCGTGATCAGCAGCAACCCACCAAGGTCGCTATTGGTGAAGTTGACGAGCAGCGCGATAAAAATTGCGACGGTCGTGAGAACAATGACGATGCCCCGCCATTGCTGGAGAAAGCCGCGCCGGGCCAGCGGGCGTTCAATCAGGATGCCATGACGCACAACCGAGTAGCCCAGCAGCAGGATAATAACCGCGACCGCCCCGGTAGCCAGCAGATCGAGTACGATCAGGTTATAAGGCAAGATGCTTTCGGGCGATGTAATGCTCGCTAACGCATTAAAAGCTTGTGAAGCTGAGTGGATAAGGACGTGCAGGTGTTCGTAACTGAGCCAGTTATCCAACGATTGAATGACGAGTATCACGAGTGTTGTCGTCAAGCCGGCCATCAGCAAAGCGGCAGCCAGTAGTCCCGGGCGCGCCAGGTGCCAGGAGAGAGCAGGCTCTTCCAGCATTTCAACATTGGTGGGATCATTCCAGAATGCGTCTACCAGGGCCCGCCCTAATTTCGGGGCAGTGCTTACCGCTACCTCACTTTTCCTGTGAAACGCATTGCTCAGGTGTTGCCCTCCAACGTACCATAGCACACGCAGCAAGCGACCAATGCGGCGGAAGGTAAACCATGGACCGACGGCACAGAAGGTAACGTAGACGAGAAAGAGAATCGGAATCACTACAACGGGCAAGATCGGGGTACCGGGGGGCACAACGAATTGAGCGCCCAGACTGAATATGCCGATTGTGCCACTAAAAGTGAACGTCGATGCATTCAGTACGAGCAGCAAAAAGACGATACAGCCAAGAACGCCTGCCGCTATAAGCATCGCTGGGCGGCGCCTGCGCCAACTTTCGTTAATGAGCGCGGCATAGTACAGGCCAATGGCGAACCAGAGATAAGGAACGCCAATGGCAGGCAGCCAGATGAGGTGCCATAAAAATTCCTGCGAGATCAGTTCTGGCCTCTCCGTGGGCGTGCTGGTGATCAATAGCGCCTGGACGAAGAAAAACAGGGCCGACAGCCCAAGACCAACGACGCCCATGCGCGTGATAATCGCCTTGCGGTCACCATTGAGCCAGACGGTCAACGCCAACCAGAGGAAGGTTGCCATGTTGAAGATCGAGAGCGCCAGCGCGATGGACTGGAGCAGGTGGATGGGTTCGAGAAAGGTCGAGAGCGCCATAGAACTTATTCCTCTTTATATAGTGGGACCCAATCACCGCGACGGTCCTGCACAAGTGCTTCGCCATTTTCATCCCATATAATCATACGATTGAGTGTATAGATCAGGGTAGCGCGTGCCCTGGCGACTTTATCATCGACGGCGCTATCGCTCAGGCCCCAGGCCGCGTAAATGCGCCCATTCGTGCGGCTCACGGCGCGTTTATCATGCAGGTTCAGGCGCGCCGCGATCTGCTCGTTGGTCATGCCCTGCGCCACCAGTTCGGCCACGCGCAGTTCATTCGGCTCCAGCAGCGCGCGAGGAGATTGCTCGTCCAGATCGCGCACCTCCTGCACGCGATCTTCGATTTCGGGATCAACCAGGCTGCGCCCATTGATGGCATCGTGCAGCAACGGAACCAGCATGCTCGGCAAGAGATAGTTGCTCTTGCGCACATAGGCGTAGTGGGTCAGAATGCCGGAGGCGCGAAATTCGCGGTAGTATTCGTCATCGTCCTGGATGGAATAGAAGACCACGGGCATGCGCGGGCGCTCGCGACGGATCGCTACCGCGGCGGCCACGCCGCTCATGGCCTTCTTCCCCAGTTGCGGGTCCTGCAACTGCACATCCATTAAGATCGCATCGATATCCAGTTCCAGCGCGCGTGCCAGCGCCTCCTGTCCCGTGGCCGCTTCACCCAACACCTGCACCGCGCCGGTCGCCTGTAATCCTTCCTTCAAAGCCTTCCGTAGTGGTCCATGGTCGTCAACAACCAACAATTTAATAACTGCCATACGCTTCCTACACCCGTTCAGGATATTTTTAGAGAAATCCTCATGGTCTCTCTATTGGATATATCACAGGTCATGTAAAGTATAGCAGCTTCGTGAAGAGGTAGACAGGTTTCGGGTGCAGTATTGTGTAGGAGCGTGATCACCAGGCTGCGCTTCTACAAGATATGCCTGAAATACAGAAAAGGGCGACCGTTCGCCTTTCATACATCTGAGATCTCAGGCTCTTAACAGCAGGCTCCCTACACCTGCCAGGATCGCACATATGCCCGCGAAGCGCTCGAAGGAACCTGTTTCCAGCCCGGTTTTACTGGCTGTCTCGCCAGCAGTTCGAGTGACCATAACAAATCTCCTCAATGTGTTCAATGAAATAAATACAATCCCTATACGTAGATGCCCGAAAGATGCAACGCATTGTTACCTCTCAAATGAGGTACGCTGAAGGGTTGATTTGAGATCATTGCAATGCGTGCCGCTAATCAAAAAGCAAATGACAAAAGGCTGCGCAAAAAGGCTAGAGGATGTAAGATCTTATTTTCTGATATCCGTTGTCTTACACTTTGTGTAACAAAGCGGCAAGATCGTGGCGATTACACAAGCCATGAAGGTGCTTGTAGTGGCTCAAACCCACACCCAGTTACAGGAGTATGATCGCCTGGTGATGCTGATGCAAGAGGAAGTCGAGCGCTATCGCACCATCTTCACATTCCATATCGCTTATGGCCAGCGCCAGTAGAATTTTTTCCAACCCGGTGAGCGAATGAGGGAATGCTGTAGGGGCAGCATTCCCCGGTGCTGTTGTCGAAGTTCATTGGGTAATGTTTAAATGGATAACAGTTCAAAAATCAGACTCGAGGGCTGTTACGGCATGTCCTTCCGGCCTCCAAATCTTGCTATCTTCGCCCCGGAGGATAGACTCAATCGTTATAATTCTTGAGAACGAAAGAAAGAGTTTCAGATAGTGCCATATATGGCCGGCAAGGGGGAATTATAGTTCCTATGACAAAGACGAGTCAACAGAAGACATCCGCTAAAAACCGCGCACAGGTTACGCGCCGCCCGCAGCAAACGAAGCGTGCTACAAGACGCAAGGCCACGGGGCCGCGCAATAGCGTGTTGCTGATCGGGATTGTAGGCCTTATCGTGATAGCGGCTGCAGTGATTGCTTACGTACTTTATAATAACCATCTTGCCGCGGTCAATGCCGCCAATGCACAGGCCGCGGCCCGGGCGTATGCCGCCGGTACCAGCGCGGGGGTCATGTTTGGCTTCAACGCGCAGCATACCGGCTTTAATCCCTACGAGCGCGTTCTGAATACTTCGGATGTCGCTCAATTGCAGCAGGATTGGAGCGTCTCCACCGGAGGCGAAATTAGCAGTGCCCCTATTGTTATCAATGGAGTCGTCTACATCGGTTCTGGCAACCACAAGCTATACGCCGTGGATGCAGTCAGCGGTAAGATTCGCTGGACTGCCACTCTTGGCAACGTGATTTCGTGCTCCCCCGCAGTTGCCAATGGCATCGTCTATATAGGTTCCTATAATGATAAATTCTATGCCCTGGATGCCGCGACCGGCAAGATACGCTGGTCCGCCTCCATTGGCGGGTCATCAGGCTCCTCACCGATAATCGTAAACGGTATGGTGTACATTGGCTCGCTTGCGGGCAACCTGTATGCCCTGGATGCCGCGACCGGCAAGATACGCTGGACTTTCTCGACGGGCGCTCCGATCAATTCCTCCCCTGCCGTCGCCAATGGCATGGTCTTCTTCGGTTCCAACGATAGCAAGATATATGCTCTGGATGCCAACAGCGGCAAACCTCTCTGGACGGTCGCGACCGGGTTTCCCATCAATTCTTCTCCCGCGTTCTCAAACGGCAAAGTCTACATTGGCTCCGGCGATCAGAAACTCTACGCGCTGGACGCTGGCAGCGGCGACATCCTCTGGACCGTCAAAACCGGTGATGCAATAGAGTCATCACCGGCAATTGCCAACGGAACAGTCTACGTTGGTTCCGATGATCATAAGCTTTATGCCATCGATGCCACTACCGGCACGATCCGCTGGACTGCCTCAACTGGAGACAAGGTTCAATCTTCACCGCTCGTTGCCAATGGTGTGGTCTATGTTGGCTCCGATGATGACAAAATTTATGCGTTCGCTGCCGGTAGCGGCAATAACCTGTGGGATAGTATGCTTGGCAATGCCATTGTCTCTTCACCGGCAGTCGCCAACGGTGTGGTCTATGTCGGCTCCGATGATGGCAAGCTGTACGCATTTCACTGATGGAAATGTGGGATATAGCGAGCCGGCATGGTGGCTACTCTTTATCTCGACTCGAATGCCGGCTCGCTATAGACTATCATTCAGCTAATATCCGGTGCCCTGTTCAAAAGTATTTGCGATGACCTTGTAACCTTTGGTAGTGGCATGAATATCATTAAAGAAGCTGCACATCCAGGTATAGTTGCAAATGTGTTTGTTAGGCACACCCGGGCCGCCGAACGCGCTGAAGACATCAACGATTGTGCCGAAGCCGCTTACATCATTAGCAAGATGCTGGTTGATCATCTGAACTAATGAAACATCCTGTGGGCAGATATTCTGATAGGGGTCATAATAATTCATCATCACCAGGTCACCCGTCACCTGCCCGTGGACGGTCAGCGCTGCCTTCAACTGCGGTAGGATAATTTGCGTCAGGTTTTTATCGAGCGTCTGTAAATCAGTATTGAAGCTCGAACTGACGTTGCAATTGTTGGGGTTGATGTCCGGTAGCAGGTCGTTCGCACCGATGTCGAGCGTCACAGGACTCACCTGGCCTGCGAACAATTGCAAATAGGTAACGGCGGCGCTCAGTTGCGGGCCGACATAAGGAAATTTACGCAGGTAAGAGTAGGGACAGCCTCCATTGATAAACGTGCTGCTCGTCTCACCAGGACAACCCATGTTAGCCACATTCTTGACCCCATGCTCTTTCAGGTTGCTGAAGAAGTCATCGACGTAACCGTGGTCCCAGTTGAGGTCGGGTTGGTAGCCAAAAGCCAGCGAATCTCCTAATGCTAGGTAGTACTTCTTAGGCCCAATGAGCCTTGCATGGCGTCCGTTAGAGGCCGCAAGCGCTACCGGCGCTACACTAAAGCCTAGAAAAACAACGAACAAGAGAGGCGCAAGGATAAAGCGGAACAGGTAGGCATTCTTGAGCATGGCAAGCTCTCCTTCATGAATGCAAGGGCAGCAGACACCCCCAGGTATTGCTGCTTCCCTAAAAATAGAGGAAAAGAGTACACACCACCTGTAGATAGTATAATCTTAAGCATTTGATAAAACAAGAGGTTATTGCACTTCTGCCTCTTCCTACGCTTGACCCGCCTGACCTCTTTACGGTATAGTGGGTGCGCGTATAACCGTTATTTCGAGGCTGCATCTCGTGGGGGTGCTAGGGGCCAGATTCATCGCGCTCTGGAGTGGGGTGATCCCTCATCCCTTAATGAGTGTAGAGCCTATTGGGTGAGGCAACTGATGAGTGAGCAACGAAAAAGCATCTACCTGGGATTGTTACTCCACAATCACCAGCCGGTCGGCAATTTCCCCTGGATATTTCAGCAAGTCTACGATGAGGCCTATCTTCCAATGATAGAGGCGCTGGAACGCCATCCTCAAGTACGCCTGTCGCTGCACTACACAGGTTCGCTGATAGATTGGTTAGAAGAAACGCATCCTGATTTCCTGCAGCGGGTGGCGAAACTGGCGCAACGCGGCCAGGTTGAGATTGTCAGCGGTGGCTACTACGAGCCGATCCTGCCGTCCATCCCCGATAGCGACAAGATCGGCCAGGTCCGCCGCTTGACGGAACGCGTCCGCCAGGATTTTGGGGTACAGGCAAGCGGCATGTGGATTGCGGAGCGCGTCTGGGAACCCGGCTTGCCCCGCCTGATTCGCGAGGCAGGCATCGAATGGACGATTCTGGATGACATACATTTTAAGAACGTCGGGTTGGAGGACAGCGATCTCTATGGCTATTATGCCACCGAAGATCAAAGCCCCGTCCTCAAAGTCTTCGCCACCAGCAAGGCCATGCGCTATACGGTACCCTGGCGACCCGCCAGCGAGACCATTGAAACGCTGCGCTCGCTCGCCACACTCGACGGCAAGCGCCTCGTGGCAATGGGCGACGACGGGGAAAAGTTCGGCAGCTGGCCAGGAACCCAGGAGTATTGCTGGGGTACGACTTCCTCGAGGGGCTGGGTAGAGCAATTTTTCACAGCTCTCGAACAGAACAGCGCCTGGCTGCACACGATCCCGCTAGGCGAATATGCCCGTAGTTATCCAGCCTTGGGTCGCATCTACATACCCACGTCGTCCTATATCGAGATGACAGAGTGGGCGTTGCCCGCCAAAAAATCGTATCTATTCGGGAAGTTGCTGCACCAGTTGGAGGATGAAAAGCGTGATACCGCCCTCCAATTCATGCGCGGCGGGTTCTGGCGCAATTTCCTGGTGCGCTATCCTGAAGTGAATAATCAGCATAAAAAAATGCTGCGCGTGCATGAGGCCGTCTATGCTGCCGGCGCCAGGGAAGAGACTGGCCTGGTGCAGTTATGGAAAGCGCAGGCCAACGATACCTACTGGCATGGCCTCTTTGGCGGCGTCTATATGGGGCATGTGCGCTCGGCCATCTACCACCATCTGATCAAGGCCGAGAATGCCGCCGACCGCGTCCGTTTCGGCCCCGGTCACTGGCAGCGTTACGAGTTCACCGATTTTGACCGTGACAGCCAGAACGAACTGCTTAGCGAGAGCGATACGCAAAATCTCTACATTGACCCTCATCGCGGCGGCACGCTCTTTGAGTGGGATATGCGCCGCAGCGAGCATAACCTGCTCGCCGTCATGACCCGACGCGAGGAAAGCTATCACCAGACACTGCGCGAGTACGAGCGAGAACGTCGCAAAAACCTGGCCGCTGCAGGCGCGCAGGCCTTCGCAACCCGGGTCGAGAGCGAGGATGCCGGGCCAGAATCTCCACATACAACGATACGCACAAAGGAACCTGATCTCGACCGCTTGCTGGTCGTCGATCCCTATCGCCGCACCAGTTTGATTGATCATTTCCTGGCGCCCGGCACCACCTTGCCACTCTTCGCTGAGGCCCGTTTCGAAGAGCAAGGAAACTTCGTCGAACAGCCCTATCATGCTGAAGTACATCAGCATGAAGAGGGCATCAGCATCCTCCTGGCACGTGATGGGCACGTTCGACGCCCTGGAGCTTTATCCCCCATTCCGGTGCGTATCAGCAAAATGCTCTTCCTGCCGTCTGGCAAAGAGCAATTGATCGTGCGCTATACCATCGAGAATAGAGGGGGAGCACGCCTACAAACGCGCTTCGCGTGCGAATGGAATATGCATCTTCTCGGAGGCGGCAGCAACGACCAGGCCTATTATCATGTCCCTGGGCGTGAACTCGATAATCAGCATTTCGACAGCACAGGCGAGGTTCCCGGCGTTAATAGCTTTCACATCGGCAATCGCTGGCTCCGGCAAGACCTGAAGTTTTCGCTGAGCGAGGCTGCCACACTATGGCGTTTCTCTATCGAAACGGTAACCGGCTCCGAGGCAGGTTTCGAGCGCAATCACCAGGGCAGTTGCCTGGCGCTGCTTTGGCCTGTAGAGTTGGAAGCGGGCCAGCGTTGGGATGTTGAAATCAATTGCACCGGGCAGCCCCTTTAGATAATCAGGAGAACCCGCAAAACGGGCGTAGACATTGGCTTTCAGGCCGTTTGTATGGTATAGTTCTAACAACGCCTATTGTTGATCATCATAGCAGTATAAGATCAACAATCAGTGAGCGTTAAGAAGCCGCGTTGACTCCCAACTGTTTCCCCAGTTGCAACGATGGCACCAAGCAATAGCTCTACATGTTGTAACACGTAGCAGGTGCATGCCTTCATGCTTCTCCGTGGGGAGAGCCCTGCCCGTGCCCTGCTACAAGAGCGAAAAGGAGTTACCTTTCATGGCTCGTGTCGCATTTGAACACGTCTACAAGCGATTCGGCAAAGTTGAAGTCGTCCACGATATCAACCTTGATATCAAGGACAAAGAGTTCCTCGTACTGGTCGGCCCCTCCGGCTGTGGCAAAAGTACCTGCCTGCGTATGATTGCTGGACTGGAGGATGCAACCGAGGGTCTTATCTACATTGGTGACCGGGTGGTGAATAATGTTGATCCCAAGGATCGCGACATCGCCATGGTTTTCCAGAACTATGCCCTCTATCCACACATGACCGTCTACGACAACATGGCGTTTGGCCTGAAGCTGCGCCACTTCCCGCAGCAAGAAATCAAAAAGCGCGTGGAAGACGCCGCGGAAATCCTCGGCCTGCAACAACTACTCAAACGCAAGCCCAAAGAGCTTTCAGGCGGACAGCGCCAGCGTGTGGCATTGGGCCGTGCCCTGGTCCGTTCCGCTCAGGTCTTCCTGTTGGATGAGCCGCTCTCCAATCTGGATGCCAAGTTACGTGTTCAGACGCGCGCTGAAATCTCCAAAATTCACCAGCGTGTCAAGACCACATTTGTCTACGTCACGCATGACCAGACCGAAGCGATGACCATGGGAACGCGCATCGCCGTCTTGAACGCCGGCGTCATCCAGCAGTTAGGCGCGCCTCAGGAACTGTACGATCATCCCTCTAACCTCTTTGTAGCCGGTTTCATTGGCTCCCCGGCCATGAATTTCTTCCCCGGCGTCCAGGTTGTAGCCGATGGCAACCCCACCAGAATTGTCATTCCTGACGTAGGGCAGGTCGAGGTCCCACCACTTTACGTCGAGCAGACACGAGCCGCGGCCGACAAAAAGCTGACCTTCGGTATACGACCAGAACACCTGGAAGACGTGTCTTTATTGCCCGAGAATGCACGCACCGGTTCGGTGCTTCAGGGACCCGTTGAGGTCGTGGAACACCTTGGCAGTGAATTGCTTGTCTACATGACTGCTGGGGGCAAGAACGTCGTTGCTCGTGTTGATCCGCGCTCGCATGCACATCCCGGTGGCACCACCACACTGCACGTCGATAACGAATACATCCACCTCTTCGATACCGATACAGGAGCAGCGATTTATTAATCGTCCCAACCAGCAACGAGGTGCAGGGAGCGAGAGGAGATCATATGCCCCCTCGCTCCCTGCTGCTTTCTGGAATGTGCTAAGCACCAGCACAGCCGTAGGGGCCGGTTTTGATGGTTCAAATCCATTACCCGCCCTCGCGGGATGGCCCCTTATTTCGTCAGAGTTAACTATCGCGTCCTCACTATCACTACGAAAACACCTCTATCCTAGCGTGTTGTATAATAAAGGCCGGAGTGGTTGGGCTATGGAGAACTTTATGAATGGAAATGAGAAAACAGTAAATGGTAACTTCGACATCTGCCGCCGACCCCAACTATCGTCGCGAGCTTGGCAATGGGCTTGTCCAGCGTTGGTCTACTCCCGAAGATACGGAACAGATTGCGCAACTGTGTGGGATAGTCTTTCGCGATAAAGAGGATGACCCACCTAATAACTATATGCTGACTTCTGTGCGTGGGCAGATGAGTGGCAATCATCCCCTGATGGGGCCAGGCGACTACGCGGTAATCGAGGATACCAGCAAAGAGGGCAATCCCATTGTTGCTTGCACCTGCCTCTGGCGGCGGCGCTGGGAGTACGAAGACATCGCCTTTGATGTGGGACAACCCGAATATGTTGCTACCCATCCCGACTATCGTAACCGTGGGCTTATACGCAGACTGTTCGAAATGATTCACGCCCGCAGCGAGGCTGAGGGGCATCTTGTGCAGGGGATTACCGGCATTCCGTACTTTTATCGCCAATTTGGCTACGAATACGCGCTCGATCTGGAAGGGCGCCGAGTCACCTATAGTGCGCTCATCCCCAAAGCGCAGGAGTCCACCCCTGAGCCATATACGCTGCGAGCGGCCACATTTGACGATATTCCCCTGCTCATGGAGTTGTATAATCGCCAGCAGGCGCGGAGTATGGTCTGGTCAGTCCTTTCAGAGCGCTTCTGGCGCTACTATCTTGATGAAACGGAAGACCTTTCTGCATTCGGCAAGCAGATAACAATCAAAATGATCATTGATACTGTGGGTGTCGCGCAAGGGTACGTTATGTTTGCAGATCGGCGCTGGAGCAGCAGCCTCAATGTGTATGCATTGAACATTGTTGCAGGCGCGAACTGGCAGGCGACTGTGCCGTCACTTCTGCGCGCTCTGCAATCGTATGGTATGCAGTTGCCTGATGCAAAGCCGGGTGTGCCGCCTTTCAATGCTCTTAGTTTCTGGTTGGGGAGCGCGCATCCTCTCTATGAGGCGTTGGGTGAGGAACTGGCCCCGTTTTACGAACCGCCCTACGCGTGGTATATTCGTGTCCCTGATGTGCTGGCATTCCTGCGTCATATTGCTCCTGTTTTAGAGCGACGCCTGGCAAACTCTGTGGCGGCATCCTTCACGGGCAAATTCACCATTGATTTCTTCCGTGGGGGCCTGAGCATGATCTTCGACAGAGGACGCATCATACAGATCGAGCCATGGCGCGCGCCACTCTACCAGAGCGATGCCGATGCAATCTGCCCCGCGCTGGTCTTTTTACAATTGCTCTTCGGCTATCGCAGCCTCGATGAATTGCGCAACGCGTACCCGGACGTGCGCGTTGAGAAACCAGGAGCCCAGGTAATGCTCAATGCCCTCTTTCCAAAGAAATTCTCCTGGGTTCCAGGATAAAATCGCCTGTCTATAATGGCATCACCTGTTGTTAACAAAGGAATAACCAAGATATGAAGCGAGTGCTGGCCTTACAACACTGTTGGGATGATCCCCCCGGTTACCTGGGCGAAATCCTGCAAGAACACAACATTTATTGCGAAACTGTCAAGGTCGAAGAGGCCCCCGTGCCTGAAGATGCTGCACAGTATGATGCCATCATTTCGATGGGTGGGCCGCAGCATGCCGCCGACAATGACCATTATCCCTACTTTGTCCCCGAAAAAGCGCTCATTCGCCAGGCCGTTGAGCAGGATATTCCTTTTCTAGGGGTCTGCCTCGGCGGGCAGTTGCTCGCCCATGCCCTCGGCGCTCCTGTCAGGCGTCACGACATGATCGAACTTGGTTTCTTTCAGGTGGAGTTTACGCCGGAAGGGAAAACCGATCCGCTCTTGCGAGGCTTGCCAGGCTCCCAGCTAGTCTTTCACTGGCACATGGATGTGTTCGACATTCCAGAGGGCGGAGTCAGGCTGGCTTCCAGCGAGAACACACCCAACCAGGCTTTTCGCATTGGGCCAAGAGCCTATGGTCTGCAATATCACGTCGAATTGACCCCCGGCATGTTCAATACCTGGTTCCAGTACCCCGATTATCGCCAGGAAATCATCAACCTGTTGGGCCCTGGTGCGCCCGCATTGCTTGAGGAACAGCGCGCCCGGCACTACTCGACTTACTGCCAGCATTCTCGTATCATGTTCGAGAATTTCCTGCGGATTGCAGAACTGATTCCGGCGGCAAGCGATCAGCCAGCAGCCTCTCCAGGTAAGGCGTGACGTGCCAATAGTTTTTCAGTTTGATATATTCCTGGACGAATTGGGCTGCATCCTGTTGCCCGCGTTTGATCGCCCGGATCATCAGATTTTTATCCGTATGTTCGGGTGAAACAAATTCGACCACATCGGTTTTGTAGCCCAGCATGCGCAGGATGAGCGCTCGAAAAGCGTCCGTCAGGATGTCACCCATGCGCTGCTTCAGAATACCGTGGCGGAAAACTGGTTCGAACGGTTCCACCGCCTGCAACTGCTTCTGTAAATGATGATGGCAGCAAGGGGCGCAGAGAATGAGCCGCGATTGCTGGCGAATGCCCTGCGCAATCGCCTCATCCGTCGCCGTATCGCAGGCATGCAAGGCCAGCACGATGTCAGGCGCGGCTTCGGCTTGGTAATCGATAATCGACGAACACCGGAAGCAAGCACCGCTGTATCCCAGCAGTTCGCTCTCCGCGTTATCTTTCTCAATTAAGGTCTCATTGACATCGATCCCCATCAGACGCGCCGGAATGCCGCGTATATCATTGAGATAATGATAAACCGCGAACGAAAGGTAGGCCGAACCACAGCCACAATCAAGGATATTGACCGGCGTCTTCTCAAACGTATCCAGTTCTTCAGTATGCTCAAGCAGTTTTAGAAACTCATTGATCTGAGAAAATTTGGCATGCATGCCGGGTCGGATTTTCCCCTGTTTGTCCATGATGCCCACCGCCTGCAGAAATGCATCGGGCCGGCCCGCGGGCAAGGGCAGCTTTTTACTCGCATCATGGGTAAGGTCGGGTTTCTGTACGGGCGCCTCGACTTTCTGTGCCTCTACAACCGCCTGTCCCTTTTTATTCAAGTGAACACGCAGAATTTGATCTGTGGCCTGAACGGTAATGCTGCTGAAAGGCAACGCCAGTATTTCATCAAGTTTCTCGCCGGCCTGCGCGCCGGAATAGTTCTTCGTAATATCCTGCTTTTCCGTAAAGTACGAAAATTGCAGGTGGCGCTGCCTTTTGATCATCACAGGTCGCACGATTACCTGCCGCAAGGATAGGGGCGACTCTTGCGGTCGTCCTCCAACTTCTCCCTCAGCCTGCCGCCAGGGCATCGCCTTTCCCTTCACGGTCAATCGCACAAACTTTTCTTCGTCCAGCGCGATACGTTTTATTTGTTCTTTATACGTCTCTGTCATACCATCATTTTACAACAAAGCAACATTTCTTATAGTTTTTCAATTTTTTTGGAGATTTCCCATTTCATTTCCGCTCTGTTTCTGCTATACTTGCTCACAAATGTCTCATCTGATTTCTGTAGGGACAGTGCCTGGTGCCTGTCCTCACGGCAGTACCGGAGATAAGCAGATTTCTGTAGGGGCAGCGCCTGGTGCCTGTCCTGGTCAGAGGCCTGATGACTGTTATTGCACCCAAACGGGACAGGGACGAGCCGCTGTCCCTACAGAACGGAGAACGGGCGAAGCGAAAGACTCAGAATTCTTCGCGGAGTTTCCTTTCGAGCGAAATAAGCCGAAGCCCCGAGGAACGAAGGGGAAAGGCTCAGAATGACATGGACGGGCGAAGCTGGGTCACTGCAAGGAGCATTCGACATAGATGTCGCAACATAAAACGAGTCGGCGGAAGCATAGTAAAACGGAAGCACATATACCATTCAAAATTGTAGGCTATAGCATTGCTTGCGAACGACATATTCACCGCAATGAAGATAGCTTTATTATAGAAAAGAATAGCGGTCTTGCCGCCGTATTCGATGGTGTGGGTGGTAGCGCCGCCGGCGAAATCGCCTCGCGTACCGCCGCGCGTGCCACCCGCCAGGCCTGGCGTGAGGCCTTGCAGGAAGTGCGCAAGGGCCGCAATGTTGACAGCTACCTCGAAAATTGTGCTATCACCGATTTTTGTCTCCTACTACAACATTTGATCGAAAAAGCCGATGATCTCGTGCGCACAGAAGGGGCGCGGCAAGCAGGAACCGATGATCTTGCCACTACCGTTGCGCTGGCCGCGATCTGCCGCCAGAGTGCCAAAAATGAGTATACGATGGTCTACGCCCATGTTGGCGATAGCAGAGTATACCTGTTGCGCGAGCATGAGCCACTCAAACGCCTGACCGTTGATGATGGCTTATTGGGCAGGCTGGTAGAAAATTCGATGGTGAGCGAGGAGGACGCGCACCGCATTGACCAGGCCATGCATGTCGAGGATCTCTCAGATCTCGAGTTCAGTTACTTCCGCCTGCGCGGGGGTATAACACAGGCGCTGGGCGGGCCTATGCCTCCTACCATCCATGCCGAACAAATCACTATCATTCCAGGGGACCGTATCCTGCTCTGCACGGATGGCATCCACGATAACCTGATCGACGCGGAGATTGAAGACATCTTGCGCAACGCTCCCCGTCAAACCGTCGCGCGACGCCTGGTGGAAAAATCTCTACAACGATCGCGCCAGGAACGCCAGGATACCATACGAGCAAAACCCGACGATATGACAGCAATTGTCATGACCTGCCGCTTCTAGCCAGTAGGGATAGCGGCAGGCCATGTCGCCGTCGGAGGTAAAGGACAGGCACCAGGCCCTGTCCCTACAAGCCATTCCATGCATAAACCGTATCGGGCTTGACTCCGGGACTGTTATATGCCAGAGTAATCAGCTCGTGCGCAGTCAGCGTAATATTGTGGAAATCTCCCGAATATGGCTTCCCGTTGACCCATACTTGCCAGCCAGCAGTCGAGGCGAGCTGTGTCGGGAATCCTAAAGACGAAAAGTGCGTAGACCACTCATCGAAGAAGTTCCCAAGTGTATAATCTTTCTGTGTGGGGGACTCGATGTGAATGACGCCCGTGGTGTCGTGAGTATGCAGCCAGTAGTAGCAGGAGCCATCAGAAGCAATGCCCATATTTGCAGGAATCGGGCTGAGCGAGCCATTGATGTAAATCGATAAATGAGCATGGATATGGTAGACCGTCTGCTC